>Ga0100391_1000045_pt1 | contig 144584 bp, 150 predicted proteins | sample CryGeymeta201515_FD_81541 | JGI IMG/M metagenome (GOLD analysis project Ga0100391, IMG submission 81541) | Groundwater microbial communities from Crystal Geyser aquifers in Utah, USA - Crystal Geyser metaG 2015-15 | ecosystem: Environmental > Aquatic > Deep subsurface > Groundwater | place...
GCATCGAACCCCGGCGCGGCGTGCAAGGCCTTGATCTCGGACGCAAAGCCGATGCCGCCCGGCAGTCGCGCGACATAAAGCGGTTTTTCCCCGACCCTGTCGCGCGCCAGCGCCAGCACCCGTGCCTCGCGGTCCCACAGCGCCAGCGCGAACATCCCCTGCGCCGCCTGCAACGCGGCCGCGAGCCCCCAGGCCCCGATCGCCGCCAGCAGCGTCTCGGTATCCGACGCGCCGCGCCAGCCCATGTGCCCCTCGGCCTCCAGCCGCGCGCGCAGGGCGGGATGGTTGTAGATCTCGCCATTGAACACGATCACATGCCGCCCCGAGGCCGCCACCATCGGCTGCGCACCGGCGGGCGACAGGTCGATCACCGACAGCCGGCGGTGCCCCAGCGCGATGCCGGCCTCGGGGTCGCTCCATTGCCCCGCGCCATCCGGCCCGCGATGGACCAGCCGGTCGGTCATGGCGCGCGCTTGCCCGGCCAGATCGGCCCCCGCCGGGGCGCGAAGGAACAGCCCCGCTATGCCGCACATTCTACGCGCCCCGGCCCGACCGTCATAGCCGCAGGTCGCTCTCGTCCACCCCGAACAGGTGTTTGAGGTCATAGAGCACATGAACCTCGCGACCGTAGGCGCGTAGCGCCGCCACCCCTTGGGCCCGGAACGCGTCATGCGCCACGGCAAGGATCACGCCGTCATAGGCGCCCTCCTGCGGGTCGGCCACGAGGTCAATCCCGTATTCGTGCCGCGCGCCGGCCGCATCGGCCCAGGGGTCGTGCACATCGACCGCGATGCCGTAATCGGCCAGTTCGCGCACCACATCGACCACGCGGGTGTTGCGCAGGTCGGGACAGTTTTCCTTGAACGTGAGGCCCAGAACCAGCACCCGCGCGCCATCCACCTGGATCCGCCGGCGCAGCATCGCCTTGACCATCTGCCCGGCGACATAGGCCCCCATCCCGTCGTTGATCCGCCGGCCGGCCAGGATCACCTGCGGGTGATAGCCCAGCGCCTCGGCCTTGTGGGTGAGGTAATAGGGGTCCACCCCGATGCAATGCCCGCCCACCAGACCGGGGCGGAAGGGCAGAAAGTTCCACTTGGTCCCCGCCGCCTTGAGCACCGCCTCGGTGTCGATCCCCATCCGGTTGAAGATGATGGCAAGCTCGTTGACCAGCGCGATGTTGAGGTCGCGCTGGGTATTCTCGATCACCTTGGCCGCCTCGGCCACGCGGATGCTCTGGGCCTTGTAGGTGCCCGCCGTGATGATGCTGGCATAGAGCGCATCGACCGCATCGGCGGTGGCGGCGGTCGAGCCCGACGTGACCTTGCGGATATCGGGCAGGCGGTGCGCCTTGTCGCCGGGGTTGATGCGTTCGGGCGAATAGCCGCAGAAGAAATCGGTGTTGAACCGCAGGCCCGAAATGCGCTCCAGCACCGGCACGCAGTCCTCTTCGGTCGCACCCGGATAGACCGTGCTCTCGTAAATCACGATGTCACCGCGCTTGAGCGCGCGACCGACCGACTCGGATGCCTTGATCAGCGGCGTAAGGTCGGGCCGTTTGTGCGCGTCGATGGGGGTCGGCACCGTCACGATATAGATGGTCGCCGCCGCGAGGTCGGCGGAATCGGCGGTGAGGGTCAGATGCCGCGCCTGCGCCAGCTCCTCGCCCGTCACCTCGAGCGTGCTGTCCCGCCCGGCACGCAGCGCGTCGATGCGCGCGGCATTGATGTCAAAGCCCACGACAGGGCGATGCTTGCCGAATTCCACGGCGAGCGGCAGGCCGACATAGCCCAGCCCGATGATGGCGATTGGCGCCTGCATGTCACTCATTTCCCTGCATAATCCCGATACCATTCGACAAACCGTGCAATCCCGTCGCGGAAATCCGTTTGCGGGCGATAGCCTGTCAGGCTTTGCAACAATTCCGCATTGGCCCAGGTCGCGGGCACATCGCCGGTCTGCATCGGCATGTAATTGCGGATGGCTTTCATCCCCAGGCACGCCTCGATCGCATCGACAAAATCCAAAAGCCGCACCTTGTCGGAATTGCCGATATTCACGATCCGGTAGGGCGCCACCGGCGACAGGCTGTCGCCCTCGGGCACCGCTCCATCCACGGGCCGCGCCGGGGCCACGTCGATCAGCAGGCGGATCGCGCGCACGAGATCATCGACATAGGTGAAATCGCGATACATGTCGCCGTGGTTGTAGATGTCGATGGGGCGGCCATCGAGGATCGCATCCACGAATTTGTAAAGTGCGAGGTCGGGCCGCCCCCAGGGCCCATAGACGGTAAAGAACCGGAACATGGTGATCGGCAGGTCATGCAGATGCGCCCAGGCATGCGCCATGCTTTCATTGGCCTTTTTCGTCGCGGCATAGATGGTGAGCGCGGTATCGGCCTTCTCGGTCTCGACAAAGGGCATCAGCGTGTTGGCGCCATAGACGGACGAGGTCGAGGCCATCAGCAGATGCCGCACCTTGAGCCGCCGCGCGGCCTCCATCACGTTGAAGGTGCCGATCACGTTGCTGTCGAGATAGGCGCGCGGGTTTTCCAAGCTGTAGCGCACCCCTGCCTGCGCCGCGAGATGCACGATCACATCGGGCGCAAACGCATCGGCCACCCGGTCGAGCGTGCCCTGATCCTCGAGCAGCGCCTCGGTCATGGAAAACCCCGGCTGTTGCAGCAACATCTGGTGGCGGCGCTGTTTCAGCCGGACGTCATAGTAGTCCGACATCCCGTCATAGCCATGCACGACAAAGCCTTCGGCGAGCAGAAGGCGCGCGAGGTGAAAGCCGATAAACCCCGCCGTGCCGGTGATGAGAATGCGTGTCATGTGAGATGTCTTTCGCGGTGTCAGACTGTGTCGCTGTCGAGATAGCTCAGGTACCACGCCTTGGGGTCAAGCGCCAATGCGCCGGCCCGCGACAGTGCTTTGGCGCCGAACCAGATGCGGATCGGGCGCAGCCGCTCTGGCAGCGGGAAAAAACCGGCCCGCCGGAACGCTGCATAGTTCGGCGACCACGGATAGGCCCAGGCCAGCGCGACCTCGACACCGCTGTCGCGCAGACGGGCCATTTCCGACCGCAACATGTCGTGCAGGCCCGCGCCGCCCATCGCCTCCATCACATAGGCGATACGGCCGCCATGCTTGTCGGCGACCCGCGTGGCCACAATCGCCCCCGTTTCATCCTCATCGGCCACGACATGATACAGGTCCGCATAGGGCCCCCGCATCAGACGATGATCGAGGTAGGCGCGGTCGCGAACGGTCGCCACGCCGACATCTGCGGCGAACCGGCCCCACAGCGCATCCGCCCAGGGCCCGATAGCGGTCAGACGCTCGATTTGTTGGTCACGACCACGCGCGAGGGCGACATCAAAGGGCAGTAGCAGTTTGCGCAGGAAAAAACCGGCGCGCAGAGGCTTGACCAGAAAGGGCACCTGACCGTTCGACGTCCAGCCGAGTTTGTCGAACCAGATCGGCGCGGCTTTGGGATTTGGAAAGCCCCAGACGATGTCTGTGCCGCGACGCGCGGCGTGGTGTTCATAGGTCTGGGCGAGCGCGGGGAACATCCCGCGCCCGCGCAACGTTTCGCTGACGTAGGAATCGACCGCCTGCATCGCCGTGCCGACATGGCCCCCAAGCTTCATCCGGTGGCCGATATAGGCCGACAGGCCGGCCACGTCGCCATGCACCCGTGCCACGCAAAACGGCATATCATTGCCGGCAAAGCTCCAGCGCAGAGCGGCCCCGTCGCCGTCGGCCCGGGTCAGACCGGACTTCTGGTAATAGGCCATCACGTCAGGCGCCAATGGCTCGACCGTGATTTTCGGCGCGGCGGCGGTCATCACGCTGTCCCCGCCATCGACCGGCTCTGCATCCCGAACCTGTCGCGCAACATGGTGAAATGCGCGATGATCTGCGCGAGGCCGTCGAGGTTTGCGTCGGTGTCCCGGCCAAAAATTCTGTTGATGCCACCACAGATGATAGCCCTGCCCCGCCTGCGCCGCGCGCGCCATCCCCGCCATGATCGCGCGGCGGTGCAAAGGGTGAACCCGCGCGAACCGGCCCGCATTGGGGCGCAGGAACTGGCTCGCAGGGACGTTGCGCGGGGTCTGGCGGGGAGGCAGGGAATAGCCATGCGCACCCAGCACACCGCTATGTGCATCGAGCAGACGCAGCGCGCGGCGCGCCGGAGTCTGGCCGGCGGCCCCCGTGGCGCGATAGGCCCAGCCGGTCGGATTGCCGCGAAAGGTCGTGATCCCCACCCCGGCGCAGGCCGCGACATGGGCGGGCGTGTATTGGTTGCGCGGAAACACGATCGACCGCAGCGTGACGCCCTGCCGCGCCGCGATGGCCACCGCCGCAGCGAGATCGGCAGCAAAGGCATCTTCGCTCGCGCCGGGCTCCTGACAGTAGAAATGCGACAGCGTATGCGTGCCGACCTCCTGCCCCGGCGTGTCCATGATCCGCGCCACCAGCGACGCACCGAAATAATGCGGGTCTTGCGCCTCGTTCCGGCCCACTTCGCCCAGATAGGCATAGCTCGACAGCCGCGGATCGGCATAACGAGGCCGCAGGTCCGGGGGTGGCAGGGCATCCATCATCTCGTCGCGGGTCGCGCACATCACAAAGCCGACCGTGGCCCAGGTCGCCGCGATCTGGTGCCGGGCAAAGAGATCCAGGATCCGGGGGATGGCGAGCCGTGCGCCCAGGACATTGGCCCCATAGCTGGCGCGATCTGCATGGTCCCGCACGCCCCAGAGCAGTTCGAAATCGAGAGAAATCACGAATTCCGGGGTATTTGCTGTCTTCGGTCGACCCTGTCCCGACAGCACATTGGCCGATGCGGTCATTTGCCGTGACGCCCGAGCACGACACAAAGCGTCCGCCCAAAGATCCACAAGTCGAGCCGGAAGGACGCATTGCGCAGATAATACAGGTCCGCTTCCACCTTGGCGCGCACCCCCTCGGGCCCATCGACATAGCCGACTTCGGTCTGGGCATAGCCACTGATGCCGGGCAGCACGCGGTGCCGCTGCCGGTAGCCCGGCACCTCTTCGAGGTAGGCCATCGCGTGTTCAAGATAGTCCGGACGCGGCCCGATAAGGCTCATCTGGCCCCGCAGGACGTTGATGACCTGCGGCAGCTCGTCCAGACGCGTGCGGCGGATCACGCGGCCCAGCCGGGTGATCCGCAGATGTTCGACCGGGTCAAAGGGTCCGCGCGCGATCGCGTCGCACGAGACCATGCTACGGAACTTGAAGGCGCGGAACGGCACGCAATCCTTGCCCATGCGGCTTTGGATGTAGAAGAGCGGGCCCCTGTTGAAAAACGGATTCAGGATCAACAGGATGGCACCGACCAGCAGCATCAGCGCAAACAGGACGGCCCCGACCACGATGTCCAGGCCACGCTTGACGGTAGGGTAGAGGCCGCGCTGCAGCGATGGCGAAACGCTGTAAGCCTGGGTCGGAATGGAAATCGTCTCTTCCGTCCTATCAAGCACAGCGGCCACCCCCTAAAACGAATGCAATTGCGTAAAAATTGCAGAACACGATTCTGACCCGAGGAGCAACGGCAAACTTGCCCTTGCGACAACCAAGCCCGGTTTGTCACCGGAAGTTCATATTTCTGTTCCAAATCGTTAAATCATTGTTTTAAATCTGCAACATCGCACGCTCGACAAGTCGCGGCGGCAGGGGCGGGCCCGGCTGCATTATCTCTATAGGCGAAAATTCACCGATCAGGCGGGGTTCTGTGCCCGCCCGTCTGGCGCCACAAGCGGTCCCGCTCAAAATGCTGATTTTAACCAAATTGGCCCTGTAACCGGCCATTAATTTCCGCGGCGCCTACTCCCCCTGCGCAGACCTGCCGATGGGCCGGCAGGACCGACGCGCGACAGATACCTATGGGAGTGGGTGAAATGGCACGAACATCATCGGACCGGCTTCGCGCCGGTCTGCGCCGGATGCTATTGGCAATCCTTTGCGCCGGCGCTTTGGCGCCTGTTGCCGCGACCGCGCAACAGCAACCTCGGATCGTGATCGGCAACGACCGGGGTGGCCTGATCGGCGCCCGCGCCGCCGAGATCAGGCAGATCCGCGCGCTGGGCCAATCGGTCGAGATCAGGGGCAACATCTGCTATTCGACCTGCACGATGTATCTTGCGGCCGAAAATGTCTGCGTCGATCCGCGCACGACCTTCGGCTTTCACGGGCCCAGCCGCTACGGCCAGCCGCTGCCGCCCGCACAGTTCGACCGTTGGTCCGAAGTCATGGCGCGCCACTACCGCGAGCCGCTGCGCAGCTGGTTCATGCGCGATGCACGCTATGCGCAATCCGACATCAGGCGGCTGTCCGGCGCGCAACTGATCGCGCTGGGCTACCCCGGATGCTGACATAGCAAAAAGGGCCGTCACCGGCCCTTTTCCTGTTTCGAACACCGCAATGTTCCTGTCGCGCAAGGCCTGCTGGGGCAAGGCCTGCTGGGGCAGGGCCTACTGGGGCAGGGCCTACTGGGTCTGCGGGGTCGAACCGCCGCCACCGGCCGCAGCCGCCAACGCGCCGACACCGGCGGCGCCGGCCAGCACCGGGCCAAGCCCGCCCAGCAGCGGCACAAAGCCCGTCGCGTCCTCGCAGTCGACGCTGACGGTGCCGTTCTCGAGGAAGCGCGCGGAGAGCACCTCGAGGTCGCCGCAGACGCCGCTGGCAACAGCGACACGCATCGCCTCTTCGTCACTCGTGTCCTGCGCCATCACAGGCGCTCCGGTCATGGCCATCCCAAGGATGGCGATCGACATCAGTCTCTTCACGGCAAAGCTCCTCAAAAGGCGGACGGGCGTCAAGAACGCCTCTCTTCGCCAGACGTATAGCCTGAAAATCCACCCGCAGTCCATCGCTAGATCGCATCCTGACGCATGACTTGACCTGTCCGGTCCCCATTTGTGACCGCCAGCCATGCCCTTGATCGGCCGCCGGCCATCGCATCCAGCAAATAATCGGCAGCAGTCTTTGCGCGAGGCAAAAGCTGCTTCCCATCCCGCCGTGAATCAGGCACCCAAAATGGGGACCACCGAGCGAGAGGGCGGATCATGACCGAGACACGAATCACAGCCCTGCTGGACGCGATGACACTGGCCGAACAGGTCAGCCTGCTCTCTGGCGCCGATTTCTGGTCGCTGCCGGGGGTCGAGCGGCTGGGTATCGGCCGGCTGCGTGTGACCGATGGCCCCAATGGCGCGCGCGGCGGCGGGTCGCTGATCGGCGGGGTCAGATCGGCGGCCTTTCCGGTGGGCATCGCGCTGGGCGCGACCTGGCACCCCGCTCTCCTGCACGAGATCGGCGCGGCGCTGGCCGAAGAGGTCAAGTCGAAACAGGCGCATGTCCTGCTCGCCCCCACCGTCAACATCCACCGCTCTGTCACCAACGGGCGCAATTTCGAATGCTACGCCGAAGACCCGGTGCTGACCGCAGCACTCGCCGTGGCCTATATCACCGGCCTGCAAGAGAACGGCATCGCCGCCACGATCAAGCATTTCGTCGGCAACGAATCCGAGATCGAGCGCACCACCATCTCCTCCGAAATCGACGAACGCACGCTGCGCGAGCTTTACCTTGTCCCCTTCGAGGCGGCGGTGAAACAGGCGCGGACCTGGGCGGTGATGAGCAGCTACAACCGGCTGGGCGGCACCTATACGTCGGAAAACGGCTGGCTTCTCAATACCGTGCTGCGCGGCGACTGGGGCTTTGACGGCGTCGTGATGTCGGACTGGTTCGGCTCGCATTCCACCGCCGCCTCGGTCAATGGCGGGCTCGACCTCGAAATGCCGGGGCCGGCGCGCGACCGGGGCGAAAAGCTCATCGCCGCCGTGCAGGACGGCGCGGTGAGCGCAGCGACAGTGCGCGAACGCGCGCGCAATATCCTGCGGCTGATGGCGCGCACCGGCGCGCTCGATGATCACCGCCCCTTTGCCGAGGCCGCCGATGACCGCCCCGCCCACCGCGCGCTGATCCGCAAGGCGGCGGCCGAGGGCATGGTGCTGCTGCGCAATGACGGCATCCTGCCGCTGACCGGCGCGCCCCGTATCGCCGTGATCGGACCCAATGCCAAGGTCGCGCAGGTGATGGGCGGCGGGTCGGCGCAACTCAACGCGCATCGCCGTGTCTCGCCATGGGAGGGGCTGGTGGCGGCGCTGGGCGAAGGGGCACTCACCTATGCGCCGGGCTGCGCGAACGAGCAGTTCGTGCCGGTGATGGCGGGCACGCTCGCGGTCGAATACTTTGACAACACCACTTGGTCTGGCCCCGTGACCGCCACGGGCCATCACACCGATGCGCAGGGCTTCTGGTTCGGCCGCATCGCGGATGGCGCCATCGACGCACATCGCTTCTCGGCCCGCTTTACCGGCCATTTCACGCCCGAGGCGGACGGGCTGCACGAGGTCGGCATCCGCTCGACCGGCCCGGCCCGCGTGCTGATCGACGGCGTGCCGGTGATCGACATCCGCGAGACCTGGACGCGCGGCACCTCCTTTTTCGAGGAGGGCTGCGACGAGGTGCGCGGGTCGGCAACGCTCACGGCGGGCAAGGCGCATGAGGTGGTGATCGAATTCGCCTCGCGCGACGCCGCCGTGCTGGCCTTCAGCGCCTTTGCCATGGGCATCGCGCGGCCGATGGGCGCGGCCGAGATCGCCCAGGCGGCAGAGGTCGCCGCGCAGGCCGATGTCGCGCTGCTGTTCGTGGGCCGCGATGCGTCCTGGGATACCGAGGGCGCAGACCTGCCGGGTATCGCCATGCCGGGCCAGCAGGATGCGCTGATCGCCGCCGTGATTGCGGCGAACCCGCGCACGGTCGTGGTGCTGCAAACCGGCGGCCCGGTCGAAATGCCCTGGGCGGACGATGCCGCCGCGATCCTGCAGGCCTGGTATCCCGGGCAAGAGGCGGGGCACGCCATCGCCGATGTGCTGCTGGGCGCGGCAGAGCCCGCCGGCCGCCTGCCGCAAAGCTTTCCCCGCCGCTGGGCCGACAACGCCACCCACAGCCAGGACCGCGAGGTCTATCCGGGGCTCGCGGGAAAGGTGCGCTATGAAGAGGGGCTCTTCATCGGCTACCGCCATCATGATGCGACCGGCATCCCGCCGCTGTTCCCCTTTGGCCACGGGCTGTCCTACACGCAGTTTGCGCTGTCCGACCTTGCGGTGAACGACAGCGCCTTTGCCGCCGAGGGGCGCGTGAGCGTCAGCGTCAGCGTCCAGAACACCGGCGCGCGGGCGGGCAGCACGGTTGTGCAGCTTTACGTCGCCCCCCAGGACGCGCCGCTGCGCCGTCCGGAAAAGGAACTCAAGGCCTTTGCCAAGATCACCCTCGCGCCGGGCCAGTCGCAGCAGGTCACGCTCGACCTGACCGCCCGCGATTTCGCCTTCTGTGACGTGGCGGCGGGGCAGTGGGTCGTCGCTCCGGTGGGCTATGACCTGCGGCTGGGCATGTCTGCCGCCGACCTGCCGCATCGCGCCAGCGTGACCCGCAGCACCGCGCTGCACCTGCCCTTTTCGGCCTGACCGGTGCCGCGCGGCCTTGTGCCGCGCGGTCCAGCCGCTACTGTCGCCCCGACTTCTCCGTTGCCGGGACCACGCCCATGATCGACATCCCCTCCACCGGCCTTTTCGTCGGGCGCGTCTGGCGCGCGGGGCTTGGCCCCGCCGTGGTGACGCTGCGCGCGGGCCGGGTGATCGACGTCACCACGCCCGCCGCTCCGACCATGTCGGCATTGCTCGACCAGCCCGACATCGCGGGGTTCCTCGCGGCGACGCCGGGCGAGGACATCGGCACGCTGGCCGATTTCGCGGCGGTTGAGGCCGGCGGCGACACCCCCCGCCTGCTCGCCCCCTGCGACCTCGCGGCGGTCAAGGCCTGCGGCGTCACCTTTGCCCGCTCGATGATCGAGCGCGTGATCGAGGAGCGCGCGGGCGGCGACCCCGCCCAGGCCGAGGCGGTGCGCGCCCGCGTGCAGGCCGCCATCGGCGACAGCCTGCGCGACCTCGTCCCCGGCAGCCCGCAGGCGGCCGAGGTCAAGCGGCTCTTGCAGGCCGAGGGGCTGTGGTCGCAATACCTCGAGGTCGGCATCGGCCCGGATGCCGAGGTGTTCACCAAGGCGCAGCCGATGTCCGCCGTGGGCTGGGGCGCGAGCGTCGGCCTGCACCCGGTGTCGCGCTGGAACAACCCCGAGCCCGAGGTCGTGCTCGCCGTGGACAGCACCGGGCGGATCGTCGGCGCGAGCCTGGGCAATGACGTGAACCTGCGCGATGTGGAGGGGCGGTCGGCGCTTCTCCTGGGCAAGGCCAAGGACAACAATGCCGCCGCCGCCATCGGCCCGTTCATCCGCCTGTTTGACGAAACATTCACGCTGGATGACATAAGGCGTGCCGAATTGACGCTGACCGTGCAAGGCGCCGACGGGTTCGTGATGACCGGCCAGTCCTCGATGCGCGAGATCAGCCGTGACCCCGCGGACCTCGTCGCGCAGACATGCGGGCGCCATCACCAGTATCCCGACGGCTTCATGCTCTACCTCGGCACGCTTTTCGCCCCGGTGCAGGACCGCGACGCGCCCGGCCAGGGCTTTACCCATCACCCCGGCGATACCGTGACCATCGCCGCGCCCGCGCTCGGTGCGCTGGTCAATACCGTGCGTCTGGCGACAGAGGCGGCGGAATGGACCTTTGGCACCGGCGCGCTCATGACCAATCTGGCCCGTCGCGGCCTGCTGCAAAGGAACTGACCATGCTGACCGGACACCACCTGATTGCCGGCGAATGGGTCGCGGGCGCGACCACCTTCGCCTCTTCCCCCGCCACCGGCGAGGCGCAGCAGTTCGCCGTCGGCACGCCCGCGCTGGTGGACCGCGCCGTGCTGGCGGCCGAGGCCGCCTTTCCCGCCTATGCCGCCACACCCCGCGACCAGCGCGCCGCCTTTCTCGACCGCATCGCCGACGAGATCGAGGCGCGCGGCGCCGACATCACCGCCATCGGCAGCGCCGAGACCGGCCTGCCCCCTGCAAGGCTCGAGGGCGAGCGCGGCCGCACCACGATGCAGTTGCGCCTCTTTGCCAGCCACATCCGCAAGGGCGACTACCTCGACCGCCGCCATGATGCCGCCCTGCCCGACCGGACACCCCTGCCCCGGCCCGAGATCAGGATGATCCAGCAGCCGATCGGCCCGGTCGGCGTGTTCGGCGCGTCGAACTTTCCGCTCGCCTTTTCCACCGCCGGTGGCGACACCGCATCCGCGCTCGCCGCAGGCTGTCCGGTGGTGGTCAAGGGGCATTCGGCCCACCCCGGCACGGCCGAGATCGTGGCGCAGGCCATCGCCGCCGCCATCACCGCCTGCGCCATGCCGGCGGGCGTGTTCTCGCTCATCCAGGGCGGGCGGCGCGATGTGGGCGAGGCGCTGGTGCAGCACCCGCTCATCCGCGCCGTGGGCTTTACCGGCAGCCTCGGCGGCGGGCGCGCGCTTTTTGACCTCTGCGCCGCGCGCCCCGACCCGATCCCGTTCTTTGGCGAGTTGGGCAGCGTGAACCCGATGTTCCTGCTGCCCGCGGCCCTCGCCGCGCGCGGTGCGCAGATCGCGCAGGGCTGGGCGGGATCGCTGACCATGGGTGCGGGGCAGTTCTGCACAAATCCCGGCATTGCCGTGGTGATCGACGGCCCCGACGCCGACGCCTTTGCCGCGGCCGCCACCGCCGCGCTGGCGCCAATGGCCGCGCAGACCATGCTGACCGACGGCATCGCGCAGGCCTACCGCGACGGGCGCGACCGCGTGGCGGGCAGTGCGGGCGTGCGCGAATTGCTCACCTCGACCTGCGACATGCGCAACGCCACGCCCTACCTCTACGAGGTGTCGGGCGAGGACTGGCTGTCCAACCACGCGCTGGGCGAAGAGGTGTTCGGCCCCCTTGGCCTGATCGTGCGGGTGCGCGACGCGGCGCAGATGGAGGCGCTGGCGCAGAGCCTTCAAGGCCAGCTCACCGCCACGCTGCACCTTGACGCGGCCGACCATGCGGCGGCACAGCGCCTGCTGCCGCTGCTGGCGCGCAAGGCCGGCCGCGTGCTCGCCAACGGCTTTCCCACCGGGGTGGAGGTCTGCGACGCGATGGTGCATGGCGGGCCCTACCCGGCCTCCACGAACTTTGGCGCAACCTCGGTCGGCACCCTGTCGATCCGCCGCTGGCTGCGCCCGGTGAGCTACCAGAACCTGCCGGCGGCGCTGCTGCCCGCCGATCTGCAGGGCCTCTGACGGCCGCTATTGCTCGATCGCCTCGACCCCTTGCGCGCGCAACGCCTCCAGATGCGCGCGCATGGTGGCGAGGGCCTCGGCGCTGTGGCCTTGCCATGTGGCGACTTCGCCCACCACCAGCAGCGGGTCGGCAGAGCGGTAGGAGCGCGTCGGATTGCCTGCAAAGCGTTTGTCGGTGAGGTTCGGGTCATCCTCGATGGGGCCTCTGGGCGCCACGATATAAATCCGCGCGCGCCCTTCGCCCATCGCCAGCTCCGCCCCCCAGATCGCCGCGTCCAGCGTCTCGGTCAGATAGACAAAGCGCGCGACGCGCCGGCTGCCATAGTTCGACCGCCGGCCGGGCGCGATCAGGTCACCGGGACAGAGGTCCGCGCGGGTGCCGTGGTAATAGGTCGGGGACGTCACATCCACCTCCATGCGACACGGGGGCGGCGCCGGGCCACCACAGGGTCAGTCATGAAACGAGGGTGGTTTGGTGGAGCCAAGGGGGATCGAACCCCTGACCTCTTGCATGCCATGCAAGCGCTCTCCCATCTGAGCTATGGCCCCATCCGTGGGCGGCGCGTTTCGCGCCGGTTGTGCTCTCTAAGCGAGCATCGCGGGCGAGATCAAGTGCAAAATCCCGCCCGCGCCGTCATTTCTGCGACCCTCTCAGAGGTCGTCGTCCACCGCGACATCGGCGAGGTCGTCAAAGGACACGTCATCGTCCTCTTCGTCCTCTTCCAGAACCTCGTCGCCCAGATCGGCGTCATCCTCCTCGACGTCGTCGTCCAGCAGCAGATCCTCGTCATCCGCCACGACCTTGAGCTTCTTGCTCTGCGCGTCCTCGGCATCGGCGACCATCGTGCGGCTCTTGCCGGTGTCGAGCGTCACCACCAGCCCGGTATAGGGGCTGACGATCGGGTTGGCGTTCAGGTCATAGAAACGCTTGCCCGTCGTCGGGCAGATTCGCTTCGTTCCCCATTCGGCTTTGGGCATGAAAAATCCCTTCAAATCAGGCTTGGCCCGCGGTCCATTCCGCCTTTGGGCAGGCATGGCCTTGCGGCGCATCGGCGTCCCCTGCCATAAGCCTCGCACAGTGTCAAAGGCTTTGGCACCGCGTCACGCAAAGGCCCGCGCAAATGGCAGAGCATCTCCTCCCCGGCGACCCTCCCATCGCGGTGGCGCTGCGCCGCTCGGCGCGGGCCCGGCGGCTGTCGCTGCGCGTGTCGCGGCTGGATGGGCGGGTGACGCTGACCCTGCCGAAGGGCGTGCCCGAGCGTGAGGGGCTCGCCTTCGTGCGCGCGCGCGAAGACTGGTTGCGCGGCCATCTGGCCGGCATGGCGGCGGCGGTGACCGTCGGCATCGGCGGGCAGGTGCCCTATCTGGGCCGCGACCTTGCCGTGACCGAAGGCGCGGTGCGCCGCATCACGCTCACCGACAGCGCGCTGATCCTGCCGCAGGGCGCCGCCCGGCCCGGCACCCGCATCCAGGCCTTTCTGCGCGCGCAGGCCCGCGATGCCCTCGCCGCCGCCTCGGACGACTACGCCACGGCCCTGGGCCGGCCCTACCGCCGGCTCACCCTGCGCGACACCCGTTCGCGCTGGGGGTCCTGCACGGCGACGGGCGACCTGATGTATTCCTGGCGGCTGATCATGGCACCGCTGCCGGTGCTGCGCTATGTCGCCGCGCATGAGGTCGCGCATCTGGCCGAGATGAACCATTCGCCCGCCTTCTGGGACGTGGTCGAACGGCTCTACCCCGACCACGCCGCCTCCCGCCGCTGGCTGCGCAGCCATGGTGACCGGCTCCACCGGGTGCAGTTCGCACCATGACAGGCCATTGACCCGCCCGCGCCCTGTGATCACACTCGCCACATGCTCAACCAGCGCCCCGTCGATCCCAGCCTTGCCGCCCATGACCGCATCTACCGGTCCCTGCGCGCCCGCGTCATGCACGGAGAGCTCGAGCCCGGCCAGTCATTGACCCTGCGCGGCATCGCCAGGACCTACGAGGTCTCGATGACCCCCGCGCGCGAGGCCGTGCGCCGCCTCGCGGCCGAGGGCGCGCTGCAACTCTCCTCCTCCGGCCGCATCGCCACCCCCGAACTGTCCAACGACCGGATCGAGGAGCTTGCCTCCCTGCGCGCCATGCTCGAGCCCGAACTGGCCTCGCGCGCCCTGCCGCGCGCCCATTTCGCGCTGATCGACCGGCTCGAAGCGATCAACGCCGGTGTCTCGCAAATGGTGGCCAGACAGGATGCCAGCGGCTACCTGCGCATGAACCTCGAGTTTCACCGCACGCTCTACCTGCGCGCCCAGGCCCCGGCGATCCTCGCCGTTACCGAAACCGTCTGGCTGCAACTCGGCCCCACGATGCGCGCGCTGTACGCCCGCCTGCGCCGCACCGACCCGCCGCATTACCACAAGCTGATCCTCGCCGCGCTCAAGGCCGGCGACGAACCGGGCCTGCGCCTCGCCGTGCGCACCGATGTCACCCAGGGCCTGCGGATGCTCAAGAACTGACGCTGACGTCCCTGCGCCACGTCCCGGCTTCATCTTGCCAAAAATATCCCCGCCGGAGGCTCCGACCGTGCCGCTGCGCTACCGCGTCAGGCGAAGCCCGGTTGTCGGATCAAAATAGCACAAGGCCGCCCGCGCCACCTGCAGCCCGATCGGCACGACCGAATCCTCATCCAGCCGCCCCGGCACCTTGGCCGTCATCGCGGTCCCGCCGAGGTCGAACACGATATAGCTCTCCGCGCCCGTGTTCTCGATCAGCACCGGGGTGATGGTGAGGTCGGGCCTGCCCTCGGCCAGCGCGAAATGCTCGGGCCGCACGCCCAGCGTCACCTTTTGCGGCAGCCCTTCGGCACGCCACCCCGCACCCATGTCCAGCGTCATGCCACCCACGACCAGCCCCCGCTCCGTCACCTCGGCGGCGATCAGGTTCATCGGCGGCGATCCCATGAAATCGGCGACAAACGTATTGGCGGGCGTGTCATAGATCTCTTGCGGGGTGCCGATCTGCTGCACATGGCCGTCTTTGAGCACCACGATCCGGCTCGCCAGCGTCATCGCCTCGATCTGGTCATGGGTCACATAGACGATGCTCGCCTTGGTCCGCTTGTGCAGGCGCTTGATCTCGGCGCGCATCTCGACGCGCAGCTTGGCGTCGAGGTTCGACAGCGGCTCGTCGAACAGAAACAGCTTGGGGTCGCGCACCAGCGCACGGCCCATCGCCACCCGCTGCCGCTGCCCGCCCGACAACTGGCTGGGCTGCCGGTCGAGCAGATGGTCGATCTGCAACAGCCTTGCGACCTCGCGGGTCTTGGCCTCGATCTCGGCCCTGGGCAGCTTGCGGATCTTCATGCCGAAACCGATGTTCTCGGCCACCGTCATCGTGGGGTAGAGAGCGTAGCTCTGGAACACCATCGCGATGTCGCGATCCTTGGGCGGCTCTTGCGTCACGTCGCGCCCGCCGATCGTCAGGCTGCCCGAGGTGATCTCCTCGAGCCCCGCGATGCAGTTGAGCAGCGTGGATTTGCCGCAGCCCGACGGGCCGACGAGGACGAGGAACTCGCCCTGCGCCATGTCGATGTCGATCGCGTGCAGCACGGCGACCGCGCCGTAATTCTTGACCAGCTTGCGGGTCTGCATGGCGAGGCCCTGCGTCGTCGTGTCTAGTGCCATGGGTCATGTCCTCCCTCGGGAACCGGGCCGGTGGAATTGCGCACGATCACCTCGGCCCGGATCAGGGTCTGCAGCCGTGCGGCGGCGACCCCGTCGATGTGATCGATCAGATGGTTGGCAAGCGGCACGCAGGCCTCGCGCATCGGCGCGCGCGTGACGGTCAGCGTGGGGCTGAAGTTGATCGCGCGCAGTTGCGGCAGCGCGTCGTCATGCGCCATCACCGACAGGTCGCGCGGCACCGCGAGCGCGAGGTCGCGCGCGGCCTGCATGACACCGGCGGCAATCACGGTCGAGGCGCAGATCACCGCCGTCGGCCGCGGCCCCAGCCGCCCCGACAGCATCGCAAGCGCCCGCGCATAGCCATAGCTTTCACCGGGCTGGTCGCTCGCGATGAAGGCCTCGGGGACCGCGAGCCCTTCGGCTGCCATCGCCGCGCGGAACCCCGCCCGCCGGTCGGCGGCAAAGGCCAGCCGCACCTCGCCGTTCAGGAAGGCGATGCGCCGATGCCCCAGTGCCGCGAGCAAGCCGACCGAATCGGCCATCACCGCGCGATTGTCGATGCCGTAGAACGGATAATCCACCTGCGCGTCGCTTTGCCCATGCATCACAAACGGGATGCCGCGCGCCTGCAACCAGGCCACGCGCGGGTCGTCCGGCACCGGCGCGTTGAGGATGAAGCCGTCGAGGATGCCACGCTCGAGCATCCGCTGATAGGGCACCACCGGGTCATCCGCCTGATCGACGGCGAGCACCAGATCGGTGTCGCGCGCGGCGAGTGCGGCGGTAAGCCCCGTCAGGATCTCGAAAAACGTCATCTCGGAGGACATGTCGGGCCGGATCTTGACGATCATCCCCACCATCCCCGACCGCCCCGTCACCAGCCGCTGCGCGATCCGGTTGGGCCGGTAGCCCATCCGCTCGGCCGCCTGCTGCACGCGGTCGCGGGTGCGGGCATTGACCTCGGGAAAGCCGTTGAGCGCGCGGCTCACCGTGGCCACCGACAGGCCAAGCTCGGTCCCGATATCCTTGAGCGTCGCCATCCGCAAAGGGCTTTCAAATCGTTTCAAACCTGACGCTAGCGAGGGACAGGTCGTCTGGCAAGAACAACTGTAAATGCTGCAATTGCAGCATGATGCGCAATTCAAATCGTTTTGAGAAATTGCAAAACCTTGTTATGGTCCACGCGAATCAAGAACAAGACGGCCAGCAGGCCGGAAGGGGAGTCCATGCGGGAATGGTGGCGTGATGCGGTGATCTATCAGGTCTATCCGCGGTCTTATCAGGACACGACCGGCAACGGCATCGGCGACCTGAACGGCATCACGCAGCGGCTCGACCATATCGCCTCGCTCGGCGTCGATGTCGTCTGGCTCTCGCCCTTCTTTACCTCGCCCGACCGCGACATGGGCTATGACGTGTCCGATTACACCGGGGTGAACCCGCTCTTTGGCACGATCGAGGATTTCGACCGCCTGATCGCGCGGGCGCATGGCCTGGGCCTCAAGGTCATCATCGACCAGGTTCTCAGCCACACCAGCGACCAGCACCCGTGGTTTGTCGAAAGCCGGTCAAGCCGCGACAACGCCAAGGCCGACTGGTATGTCTGGGCCGACCCCCGCCGCGACGGCACCGCCCCCACCAACTGGCTGTCGGTGTTCGGCGGGTCCGCCTGGCAGTTCGACACGCGGCGCAAGCAGTATTACCTGCACAACTTTCTCACCGAACAGCCCGACCTCAATTTCCACAACCCCGACGTGGTCGATGCGCTGCTCGACTCGATGCGCTTCTGGCTCGACCGGGGCGTCGATGGCTTCCGGCTCGATACCGTCAACTTTTTCGTCCACGACGCCGAATTGCGCGACAACCCGCCGTCCGACTGGCACGATTTCCCCAACAATCCCTATGAGGCGCAAGAGCATATCCACTCCAAGACGCAGCCGCACAACCTGACCGTGCTGCGCCGGATGCGCGCGCTGACCGACGAATATGGCCAGACGATGATGGTCGGCGAAGTGGGCGAGATGGGCCAGCGCCAGGTCGAGATCATGGGCGAATACACCTCCGGGTCGGACAAGCTGCACATGGCCTATTCCTTTGCCATGCTGAGCCACGACCACAGTGCGGGCCATTTCCGCCGCTGCATCGAAGGTTTCCTGCGCGACGCGCCCGAAGGCTGGCCCTGCTGGTCCTTCTCCAACCATGACGTGCAGCGTCACGCGACCCGCTGGACCCCGCCGGGGGGTGACGATGCCGCCGTCGCGCGGCAGGCGATCAACCTGATGATCAGCTTTCCGGGCACGCTGGGCCTTTATCAGGGCGAGGAGCTCGGCCAGCTCGAGACCGACATCGCCTTTGAAGAGCTGCAGGACACCGCCAACATCGCCTTCTGGCCCGAATACAAGGGGCGCGATGGCTGTCGCACCCCGATGACCTGGGACCACGCCGCGCCCAATGCGGGCTTTACCACCGGCACGCCCTGGCTGCCGGTCAAGGCACCGCAGATCGCCCGCGCGCTCGACCTGATCGAAAAGCAGAACGATTCGGTGCTGCACAGCTACCGCGCCGCACTGGCCTTCCGCCGCGCGCGCGCCGAATTGCGGCTGGGCGCGACCACGTTCCACGATCTGCCCGAGCCGCTGCTGGCCATCAGCCGCAGCCACGAGGGCAAGGTGCTGACCGGCGTTTTCAACCTGTCGGACACGCCGCAGCACCTGCACCTCGCGGCAAACGCCGCGGCCACCGGCCCGCAACACGCCACGCTGGACGGGCGCGCGATCACGCTGCCTGCGCGCGGCTACCTCTATCTCGCCTCATCCACAGCGCCAAAGCTTGCGATGGGGCACGAGACGGCCACCGCCTGACGGGCGGTGGATCACACACGGGTTACTTTAGGGAGGACACCCAAATGACACTGACGAAAGCTCTGGGCGCGACCGCGCTCCTGCTCATGACCACCGCCCCGGCCTTTGCGCTCGAGGATGGCAAGCTGCTGATCTGGACCGGCGCAAACCGTGACCAGGCCGCGCTCGCCGAGGTCGCCGCACGCTTTACCGCCGATTTCGGCGTCGATGTGGTGATCGAGGTCGTGGACCCCGACCTCACCGACAAGTTCCAGCAGGCCGCCGCCACCGGCGACGGGCCCGACATCGTCCTTTGGGCGCATGACCGTTTCGGCGAATGGGCCGCGGGCGGGCTTCTGGCCCCCGTGAGCCCCTCTGCCGCCTGGGTCGAAGGCGTGCTGCCCGCCGCCATGGAGGCCGTCAATTTCGACGGCAAGACATGGGGGTATCCGGTCGGCGTCGAGGCCGTGACGCTGGTCTATAACGCCGATCTGGTGGCGACCCCCCCCGCCGCCTTCGAGGATATCGCATCGCTCGACGTGGCCGGCGGCAAGGCGCCGATCCTGTGGGACTACAACAACACCTACTTCACCTTTCCGATGCTGATGGCGGGCGGCGGTTTCGCCTTTCAAAAGGTCGATGGCACCTATGACGGCACGACCTCTGGCGTGAACACCGATGGCGCGATTGCCGGGGCCGAAGTGCTCAAGTCGCTCTTTGACGGCGGCATCCTGCCTGCGGGCGTGGACTACGGCGTGATGGACGGCGCGATGGCCAATGGCGAGGTCGCCATGGTGCTGAACGGGCCGTGGAGCTGGGCCGGCTACCGTGCCGCCGGCATCAACATCGGCGTCGCCCCGATCCCGACCGTGAACGGGCAGGTGTCGCCGCCGTTCCTGGGCGTGCAGGTGCTGGGCATCAACGCCGCCTCGACCAATCAGGACCTCGCTGTAGAGTTCATCGAGAACTATCTGGCGACCGACGAGGGTCTGGCCACCTGGAACGCGGGTGGCGGCATCGGCGCGCTGGCCGACATCTCGGCCGCCGCCGCGCAGGAGGACCCGCTGGTGGGCGGGATGCTGGCCGCCGCCGCCAACGGCATCCCGATGCCGTCGAACCCGGAAATGGGCGCCTTCTGGGCGGCCATGGGCCCGGCGCTGACCAATATCACGACCGGCGCGCAATCGCCGGCCGATGCGCTCAATGATGCGGCGGCCCGCATCAAGGGCGAATAAGTCAGGCGCGGGCGGCGGGGATCACCCTGCCGCCCGCTGTCCATCCGGGGGAAGGGAGGCTCTCGCATGTCCGCAACCGTCGATCTGACGCATCGCAGCAACGATGCAGAGCCGCTGTCATCCGCCATCCCGCGCCTTGTCGCGGTCGCGGTGATCTCGCTCGGCCTGCTCTTTGGCGCCTTCTACCTCTACCTGCTCGCGCAGCCGCTCTTTGGTGCGATCCTGCTGGCGCTGGCGGTCGGCATCGCCATCGTCTTTGGCGCCAACCGGTTCTACGGCGCGCGGTTCATCTTTCCGGGCGTCGCGGCGGTGCTGATCTTCATCGCCTTTCCGGTGATCTACACGATCTACCTCGGCTTCACCAATTTCTCGTCCTTCAACCTGCTGACCTATGAGCGCACGATTGCCGTGCTCACCGCGCGCGGCACGGTGGACCCGGCGACCGAGCAACCCTTTGCCGTAGCGCGCGATGGCGACAGCTATCGCATCTGGCTCCCCGAGGCGGGCCTTCTGTCGGACCCCGTGGCGCTGGTGGCGGGTGCGGAGGAGGCGGCGCTCGCCCCCGGCGAGGCCCCCGCAGAGCTGCTCGCGCCCCGCGACGCGGTGGCCCTGCGCGCGGGGCTGCAATCGCTGATGCTGATCTCGCCCGAGGGGGTGGAGCTGCGCAATGCCGGCCTGCGCACCTTTGCCACGGTCACGCCCGACTATCTGCGCACCGGCGATGACACGCTCTTGCGCAGCGCCGATGGCGTCACGCTGACGGCGGACCATACGCGCGGTTTCTTCACCACGCCCGAGGGCGCGACGGTGCCGCCGGGCTGGCGGGTCAACATCGGCTGGGGCAATTTCGAGCGCGTGTTCGCCTCCAAGGGCATCCGCGGCCCGATGGTGAGCATCTTTGTCTGGACGCTGGTCTTTGCCACGGCCTCGGTGGTGCTGACCTTTGCCGTGGGCCTCACGCTCGCCGTGATCCTGCAATGGGAACATTTGCGGTTCAAATCGCTGTATCGTATCCTGCTGATCCTGCCCTATGCGGTGCCGGCCTTCATCTCGATCCTGGTGTTCCGGGGCCTGTTCAACCAGAACTTTGGCGAGATCAACCTGATCCTCGAGGCGCTGTTCGGCATCCGCCCCACATGGTTCACCGATGGCACGATGGCGCGGGTGATGCTGCTGATCGTGAATACCTGGCTCGGCTATCCCTACATGATGCTGCTCGCCATGGGCTTTCTGCAATCGGTGCCCGAGGATCACAAGAAAGCGGCCGCGCTCGAGGGCGCATCCTCGGTCAGAGTGTTCTTTACCATCACCCTGCCGCAGATCATCCCGCCCTTTCTGCCGCTGATGATCGCCTCTTTTGCGTTCAACTTCAACAATCTGGTGCTGGTGCTGCTGCTGACGCAGGGGCTGCCCGACATCCCCGGCACGCTGATCCCGGCGGGGCAGACCGACATTCTGGCGTCCTTCACCTACCGCATGGCCTTCAACGACAGTTCGCAGCAATTCGGCCTCGCCGGGGCGATCACGCTGATGATCTTTGTCGTGGTGGCCGCGATTTCCTACCTCAATTTCATCGCCATGCGCCGCGCGGCCAGCCGCCGGTCCGGCCGCGCCTAGGGAGCCTTGCCATGATCGTCGAACGCCCCGCCGACCTGCGCCGCAAGAAGATCCTCGCGCATGGGTTCATGATCGTGTTCCTGACGCTGATCCTGTTTCCCTTCTTCATGGTGGTGTCGATCTCGTTCCGCGAAGGCAACTTTACCACCGGCGCGATGTGGCCCACCAATCCGACGCTCGAACATTGGTATCTGGCCTTCGGGCTCGATTACACCCGCGCCGACGGGACCGTTGTGACCCCGCCCTATCCGGTGCTCTTGTGGATGTGGAACTCGATCAAGATCGGGCTGATCGCAGGCGTGGGCGTGCTCGCACTCTCCACGATTTCCGCCTATGCCTTCAGCCGGATCCGGATCAAGGGCAAGGCGGTGCTGCTCGACAGCCTGTTCCTGATCCAGATGTTCCCGACCACGCTGGCGCTGGTGGCGATCTATGCGATTTTCGACGCGCTGGGGGCGGTGACACCGGTCATGGGGCTCGACAGCCACACGGCGCTGATCGCGATCTACCTGTCGGGCGTGACGCTGCATATCTGGACGATCAAGGGCTATTTCGACAGTATCGACACCGCACTGGACAAGGCCGCCGCGATCGACGGGGCGACGCCCTGGCAGACCTTCCGCTTCATCTTTCTGCCGCTGGCGGTGCCGATCATGTCGGTGGTGTTCGTGCTGGCCTTTATCGGGTTCATCAACGATTACCCCATCGCCTCGGTGCTGATCCGGTCCGAGGGGAACATGACGCTGGCGGTGGGCTCGCGTCTCTATCTCAACGAATTCCGCTACCTCTGGGGCGATTTCGCGGCAGCGGCGATCCTGTCCGGCCTGCCGATCACGGTGGTGTTCCTGATCGCGCAGCGCTACCTCGTGTCGGGGCTGAGCGACGGGGCGGTCAAGGGATGATCGCCGCCGCCTGACCCCGGCGCGCCGGGCGCGCCGGGTGCGCGCGCGCCCTTTTCTTTGCCGGCCGGCATGGCTAGCGTCGCGCCATGATGCAGACAGCAAATCTTGGCGTCGATATCGGCGGCACCTTCACCGATGTGGTCCTCGAAACCGGAGGGCAGAGCCACTCCACCAAGGTGCTCACCACCTATGCCGCGCCCGAAGAGGCGATCCTCGACGGCATGGCGCAGGTCTGCGCCAAGGCAGGCCTCGCCCCCGGCGCCATCACCCGCATCATCCACGGCACCACGCTCGCCACCAATGCGCTGATCGAGCGGCGCGGCGCGCGCACCGCCTTTGTCACCACCGAAGGTTTTCGCGACACGCTCGAAATGCGCAGCGAATCGCGGTTCGAGCAATATGACCTCAACCTCACCCTGCCTCCTCCGCTGATCCCGCGCGACGCGCGCTTTACCCTGCGCGAGCGGATCGACGCGGGCGGCGGCGTGCTGATCGCGCTCGATCCGGCCGAGGTCGCGGCGCTGGCCGACCGCCTGCGCGACTTTCAATCCATCGCCGTGGGCTTCCTGCACAGCTACCTCAACCCCGCGCATGAACGCATGGTGCGCGACATCCTCGCCGCCCGCCTGCCCGGCATCGCGATCTCGTTGTCGTCCGAGGTCTCGCCGCAGATGCGCGAATACGAGCGCTTTACCACCACCTGCGCCAATGCCTATGTGCGCCCCCAGATGGAAAGCTACCTCGGCCGCCTGCGCGCGCGCCTCGCCGCCACCGGCGCCACCTGCCCGGTGTTCCTGATGCATTCGGGCGGCGGGATCATGTCGCTTGACAGTGCGGCGCAATTCCCCGTGCGGCTGGTCGAAAGCGGCCCTGCGGGTGGCGCGATCTTTGCCGCCGACGTCGCGCGCCGCTACGCCCTGCCGCGCGTGCTGAGTTTCGACATGGGCGGCACCACGGCCAAGATCTGCCTGATCCGCGACGGCGCACCGAAAACCGCCCGCGTGTTCGAGGTCGCGCGCAGCTACCGCTTCAAGAAGGGCTCGGGCATGCCGATCTCGATCCCCGTGATCGACATGGTCGAGATCGGGGCGGGCGGCGGGTCGCTGGCGCAGGTCGATGCGCTGGGCCAGATTCGCGTCGGGCCAGAGAGTGCGGGGTCAGAGCCCGGCCCCGCCTGCTATGGCCGGGGCGGCACGCGCCCCGCCGTGACCGATGCCGACCTGATCCTCGGCCGGCTCGACCCCGACGGCTTTGCCGGGGGCAGCATCCCGCTCGCCCCGGCCGCATCCGCCGCGGCACTCGATCAGCATCTCGCCGCACCACTGGGCTGCGACACGCTCACCGCCGCCTTTGGCCTGTCCGAAGTGGTGGACGAGAACATGGCCAATGCCGCGCGCGTCCATGCGGTCGAGAGTGGCGAGGATCTGACCGGATATACGATGATCGCCTTTGGCGGCGCGGCGCCGCTGCATGCGGGGCGGCTGTGTCAAAAGCTCGGCATCGACCGGCTGATCGTGCCACCGGGCGCCGGCGTCGGCTCTGCCATAGGCTTTCTGCGCGCGCCCTATGCCTATGAGGCGACGCGCTCGGTCTATATGCGGATCGACGGGTTCGACGCGCACAAGGTAGCCACCCTCTTTGCCGCGCTGCGCGCCGAGGCCACGGATTTCGTCCTTTCCTGCGACGCGCAGGCGACAGTCGATGCTGCCCACAAGGCCTATATGCGCTATGCCGGGCAAGGTTGGGAGATCCCCGTCGCCCTGCCCCGCGCTATGGCCGAAACCCCGACCGCAGAGGGGTTCCTGGCGCTGTTCGAGGCGGAATATGCGGCGCTCTTTGGCCGCACCGTCGCGGGCCTCGCGGTCGAGATCACCGTCTGGGCGGTCAATGCGGCGACGCCCCTGCCCACCCCCGCCCTGACCCCGCCCGCGGCAACAGCGCAGCCCGTCGCCACCACGCCGCGCGCCCTGCATGACGCCGCGCGCGGCACGATGCAGCCCGCCGCCGTGGCGCCCCGCGCGCTGATGCGCGACGGCGCGCATTTGCCCGGCCCCGCGATCATCACCGAGGCCGAGACGACGATCATCATCCCCGCGGGTTTCACCGCCACCGGCCGCGCCGACGGCTGCATCGACATCACGAGAGGGCAGCCATGACCACTGTCCCCCATCAGATCATGTGGAACCGCCTGATTTCCATTGTCGAGGAACAGGCGCAGGCCCTCATCCGCACCGCCTTTTCCACCTCGGTGCGCGAGGCGGGCGACCTCTCTGCCGGGGTCTATGACGTCGCAGGGCGCATGCTCGCGCAGGCCGTCACCGGCACGCCCGGCCATGTGAACGCGATGGCCGACGCGGTGGCGCATTTCATCCGCGAGATCGGCGCCGCCACCATGGCCGAGGGCGATGTCTATATCACCAACGACCCCTGGATGGGCACCGGCCACCTGCATGACATCACCGTGGTGACGCCCGCCTTTCACCTCGGACGGCATGTGGGCTTTTTCGGCTGCACCGCGCATGTGGTCGATATCGGCGGGCGCGGCTTTGGCGCAGACGGCAACTCGATCTACGAAGAAGGCGTGCAGATCCCGATCATGCGGCTGATGGACCGTGGCCGCGTCGATGCCACGCTGATCGCGCTGCTGCGCGTCAACACGCGCGAGCCGGATCAGCTGATCGGCGACATCCATGCGCTCGCCGCCTGCAACGGGATCGGCACCGCGCGCCTGTCCGCCATGCTGGCTGAATATGGCGCAGCGGACCTTGCCGCCATCGCGGATTTCATCCTCGATCATTCGCGCCGCGCCACGCTCGCCCGCATCGCGGCCCTGCCCCTCGGCACGGCGCGCGCGCAGATGCGCATCGACGGCTTCAGCGCGCCGGTGGACCTCTGCGTGCGCGTCACCATTGCCGCGGACCACATCGCCGCCGATTTCGCGGGCACCAGCGCGCCCGACCCCAAGGGCATCAACGTGCCGCTGGTCTATACCAAGGCCTATGCCTGCTATGCGCTGAAATGCGCGGTGGCGCCCGACATCCCCAACAATGCCGCCTCGCTCGAACCGTTCCGCATCACCGCGCCCGAGGGCACCATCGTCAACGCCATCCGCCCCGCGCCGGTCGCGCTGCGCCATGTGATCGGCCACCTGATCCCCGACACGGTCTATGGCGCGCTTGACCAGCTCTTGCCCGACACCGTGCCGGCCGAGGGCGCGGGCGCGCTGTGCAACTTCCAGGTCTCGCTGCGCCCGCTCGGGGCGGGGCGCCGGGCCGAGGTGCTCTGCTTCAATTCCGGCGGCACCGGCGCGCGGCCCGGTCTTGACGGGCTCAGCGCGACCGCCTTTCCCTCGGGCGTGATGACCATGCCGGTCGAGGCGACCGAACACGCCGGCCCCGTGGTGATCTGGCGCAAGGAGCTGCGCCCCGACAGCGGCGGCGCGGGCCGGCGGCGCGGTGGCCTCGGGCAGGTGATGGAGGTCGGCGCGCGCGACGGCTACGCCTTTGACTTTTCCGCCATGTTCGACCGGATGCACCACCCCGCCCGTGGCCGCGCCGGCGGGCAGGCCGGCGGCGCAACCGAGGTCACGCTCTCCGACGGCACCACCCTGCCCGGCAAGGGCCGCACCGCCGTGCCGCCCGGCGCGACCGTCCGCCTCGCCTTTCCGGGCGGTGGCGGCATCGGCGACCCGCGCGACCGCGACCGCGCTGCCGTGCGCGCCGACCTGGCGCTGGGCTACATCTCCGCGCAGGCCGCACGCGACATCTACGGGCTCGACGAGGACACATGAGCATGCAGCGCAACTACGATGTCGTCATCATCGGCGGCGCGATGATCGGCTCGGCCATCGCCTGGTGGACAGCCCGCAACCCGGCATTCAGCGGCCGCATCCTGGTGGTCGAGCGTGACCCGACCTATCAATGGGCCTCGACCACCCATACCAATTCCTGCATCCGCCAGCAGTTCGGGTCCGAGATCAACGTGCGCATCAGCCAGTTCGGGGTGGAGTTCATCCGCAACTTTGCCAGCTACATGGATGACCCGACCGCCCCCGCGATCCGCCTTCATGACTTCGGCTACCTCTACCTCGCCGACACGCCCGCCTTCGCGCAGGTGCTGCGCGACAATGCCGCGATGCAGGCCCGCCTTGGCGCGGCCACCCGGATCCTGACCCCGGACGAGATCGCGGCCGAATACCCGTTCTACGCCCTTGACGGCATCCTGCTCGGCTCGCATGGCGCGCGGGACGAGGGCTATTTCGACGGCGGCACCATATTCGACTGGCTGCGCCGCAAGGCCCGCGCGATGGGCGTCACCTACCACCACGGCGAGGTCACCGGCATCACCCGCGCCGGCCGCCGCGTCACCGGCATCACGCTGGCCGATGGCAGCACCATCAGCGCCGGCATCATCGTCAACGCCGCCGGTCCCCGCGCCGCCACGACCGCCGCCATGGCGGGCCTCGCCCTGCCGGTCGAGCCGCGCCGCCGCTTTACCTTTGTCTTTGACGCAGCCAGGCCCTTGCCACGCGACCTGCCGCTCACCATCGACCCCTCGGGCGTGCATATGCGCAGCGACGGGCGCTATTACATGGCCGGCTGCCCGCCCGACGATGGCGACCCCGCCGCGCCCTTTGACGACTTTCGGATGGATCACGACATCTGGGAAACCAAGGTCTGGCCCGCCCTCGCCGCCCGCGTCCCCGCCTTCGAACAGGTGAAACTCCTCAACTCCTGGACCGGCCATTACGCCTACAACACGCTCGACCAGAACGCCGTCCTCGGCCCCCACCCCGAGGTCGGCAATTTCCTCTTTGCCAACGGCTTCTCCGGCCACGGGTTGCAACAATCCCCCGCCGTGGGCCGGGGCCTCGCCGAACTCATCTGCACAGGCGCCTACCAGACCCTCGACCTGTCACCGCTCGGCTACCTCCGCATCGCCACCAACACGCCCCTGCAGGAGCGCGCCGTGATCTGACACGCAACTTTCCCCATCTTTTGGCCCCAAATATCCAGGGGGGTTTGCCATTGTGCGCCATTGGTGCAAGCACGATGGCAGACGGGTAGACCCCCCGCTCCTGCACCCTCCACCGCTCCCAGACTGAAGGACATGAAAATGCTCACCAGGATCGTCCTCACCGGCGCCGCAGGCTCCCTCGGCACCACCCTGCGCGCGCCGCTTGCCGCAATGTGCGCCTCGCTCCTCTCTACCGATATCTCCCCCGCCCCCGCCACGCTGCTGCCCAACGAGGTCTGGGCGCAGGCCGACCTCGCGCAGATGGACCAGATCGCGCCGCTTCTCGCAGGCGCCGACATGGTCGTGCATTTCGGCGCCATCGTGGACGAAAAGCCCTTCGAAGAGCTCTGGGGGCCCAATTTCGTCGGCGCCTACAACGTGTGGGAGGCCGCCCATCGCCACGGGCTCAGGCGCGTGGTCTATGCCTCCTCGATCCACGCGGTCGGCATGTATCCCACCAACGCCGGCATCGACACCGAGGTGCCGCACCGCCCCGACACCTTCTACGGGCTGGCCAAATGCTTTGCCGAGGATCTGGGGCGGATGTATTGGGAAAAGCGCGGGCTCGAGGCGGTCTGCCTGCGCATCCTGTCCTGCACGCCCGAGCCGCAGAACACCCGCGCACTGGGCACGTGGCTCTCGCATGGCGACCTCGTGCGCCTCGTCACCCGCGCCATCGACACGCCCACCACCGGCTTTGCCGTCATCTATGGCGTCTCGGACAATACCCGCGCCCCGGTCTCCAACGCGCGCGTGCCCTTTCTCGGCTACCGCCCGCAGGACAATGCCGAGACGATGGCCGAAGCGCTCTTTGCCAAGGCCCCGCCCGCCGATCCGCAAGACCTCGCCCTCACCCGCGTCGGCGGCCCCTTTGCCGCGATCCCGCTTGGCGAAAGCGGCGTCGCCGCGATCAGACGCATGTCAGAGGCACCGGGGACCAAAACCGGCAAGAGCTAGAGCCGGCGCAACGGCACGCAACGCCCTTGCCGCAGACACCGACCCGAGGCTTGCGGCGCAAGTCCCGCTCAGGCTGGCCCAGGACGAGGCCCCCGTCACGGTGGAATGGGCCTGCCACCGTCCGGCCCGCTTCAAAACTCGACGATGAACAGCGCGCCCGGCTCGTCCTCTGCCCTGTCGGGCGCGAGGCTGATCGCGGCCCCCTGCGCGGCCAGCATCCGCCGCAGGATCGACAGGCCCATCCCGGTGCCACCCGCCGCGCGCCTGGTGGTGAAGAACGGGTCGAAGATGCGGTCGCGGTTTCCCCCCGACACGCCGGGGCCGTTGTCCGCCACCTCGAGCCGGTCCGGCACCGCCCGCAGGGTCACCACAGTCGCGCCGGCCTCTGCGGCGTTGGCGCAGAGATGCCCCAGGACCAGCCGCAACCCCTCGACCCCCAGCGGCAAAAGCGCATCGGCCGCCACCGTGATGGCGAGCGCGGGATGCGTGCGCGCGAGGTCGCCCTGCACATCGGCCAGCACATCGGCCAGCCGCGCCTGCCCCGCCACCATCGGTTCCTGCGCGCGGGCGAGCCTGCGCTGCGCCTCGAGCAGGGCGGTCATGCGGTCCGCCGCCTCGTCGATACGCGCCAGCAGCCGCGCGCGGTCCGCATCATCCAGTTCGGGGTTGTCGAGCAGTTCCGCCGCGCCGCGCAACACGGTGAGCGGCGATTTGAGCTCATGCGTGGCATGGTCGGCATAGGACCGCAGCACCGCTTCGCGCCCCTGCAACACCCGGCCCATGTCGAGCACGGCCTGCCCCAGATGCTCCATCTCGCGGGTGCCGTATTGCGCGAGCGGGTCGAGCGCGGCCTGCGCGCCGCGCGTCACGCCCTCGGCACGCGCCACCAGCGCCCGGATCGGCCGCAAGAGCACGCGCCACAGCGTCCAGCCCACCGCCGCCGCGACGATCACCACCACCACACCCACCGCCAGCACGCTTTCGCGGAACCCCAGCACCGCGGCCAGGTAGCGCACCGCGACGATCCCGGCGAGCGGCAGGCACAGCACCACCGCAAGCGTGCACCCGACGATCAACCCCAGCGACGGGCGCCATTTGCGCACTATCCGGCCCGGCATGGGGCCTCGTTGCAGGGGCCCATCCGCACACCCACGCCATGCACAGTCTCGATCGCATCGGCACAGCCCGCCGCCGCCAGTTTGGCGCGCAGGTTGCGCAGATGGCTGTCCAGCGTGCGGTCGCTCACATGGGTGTTCACGCCATAGACCGCATCCACCAATTGCGGCCGCGAGAGCACCTGATCAGGCCGCGCCATCAGCCGCGCCAGCACCGCCATCTCGCGCGCGGTGACGGCTACGGGCACGCCCGTCACGCGGCAGAGATGCTGGCCGGGATCGACCTCGAGACAACCGCGCCGCAGCGCCGCCACCGCCTCGGGCTGCGCGCGCTTGAGGATCGCGCGGATGCGGGCGACCAGTTCGCGCGGGCTGAAGGGCTTGGTCACATAGTCATCCGCGCCAAGCTCGAGCCCCACCACGCGGTCGATCTCGCCGTCCTGCGCGCTCAGGAACAGGACCGGCACCTGGCTGATCCGCCGCAGCCGGCGGCAGGCTTCGAACCCGTCCATCTCGGGCAGGCCGATGTCGAGCACCACGAGGTCGGGCGCCGCGCGCGCCACCATCGCCAGCGCCGTGCGGCCATCGGCAGCCTCGGCCACGGCAAGACCCGCCTGCCCCAGCGCGATGCGCAGCACATCGCGGATCTGGGGGTCGTCATCGACGATCAATATGCCGGTCGCCATTGCACCCCCTGCCCCTCGTAGACCGCGTCCAGGCTACGGCGCAGCCTTGCATTGCGATAGCCCCATTCGCGCCAGTCGGCAGGTGCCGCGATGCGGACGACGCCGCAGATCCCGCGCCGGTTGGCCACCTCCCAGGCGCGGATCGCTGGCACCGCGCCCTCGCCCAGGACACACAGATAGAATTGATCCTGCGCGATCCCGGCCTGCGCGAGGTTGTGCCGCGCCACCACGCCCGCCACATTGACAAAGCAGCAGGCATAAAGCGTCACCAGCGCCAGCCCCCCCGCCCGCAGCCAAAGCCACTGGGTCGTCCGCCGCGCCACCAGTTGCACCGCCATGAGCACGATCCCCGCTGCCACCAGCCCCATCCAGACAAAGGCGGCAAAGCGCAGGCGCGTGAGCCCATAGGCGCCGACATAGAGATCAAGCCGCAGGATCGACGAAATCACCAGCCCGAGGTTCTGCGCCAGCCACAGGTAGAGCAGGGCGCGCAGAACCGGCCGCCCGCCGAGGAACGGCTGCGCCACCAAGGCAAAGGCCCCGGCAAGAAGCGCGGTCACGATCAGCGGATAGGCGCCGCGATGCGCATAGGCGGCATAGGTCATGCCATCGGGCAGGGCCACGCCAGCCCAGAGATAGGCGGCATCGAGCGCACCCTGCAGCGCGAACAGCGCATTGCACACAACCAGGGTGCGCAGGACCGACCGGGCGTTGACAAAGGCCCCTGGCAGGTCCCAGTCCCCCGCCGCCTGCACCGGCATCGCCGCGCGACCGCCCGGCGGCGCGGTCAGGCGGTTGCGCATCGCGGCCAGCCGCAGGAATGGCCAGAGCGCCACACCGGCCCCGCCCCAGAACATCGCGCGCGCGGCGCTGATATGCAGTCCGGGCTGCCAGAGCGAAAGCGACTCCAGCCAGCGATCAAGGAGCGGATTGGCCGCGACGAGAAGCAGCGCGAATACGCCAAGCAGCCCGGCCGGCAGCGCCCAGTCACGCGCCACTTGGGCGAGTGCCGCCCGGCTCAGCCCCTGCACATCCAGACCGGCCAGCGCCCGGCCGTCGCGCACGACCTGCGCCGGCGCCAGCCGCAGAACGCGCAACGCCGCGCGCATGGCCGCCATCCGGTCCGACCCGGCCACCATAAAGCCCAGCGCATGCAGCAGCCCGAGCAGCGCAAAGGCAAGTGAGAGCACCTGCACCTCTTCGATGAGCGGCAAGAGCGCGAGCCCCAGCCCGCCCCAACCGATCAGCGCGCCGCGCCGCTGCACCGGCCATCCCAGCCCGGCCTGCGCAGCCCCCGCGACCGCAAGCACCATGACCACCAGCGACAGGCGCGGCCCCGCCACCTGCCAGACCATCATGTCGGCCAGAGCGACCAGAGCGACCAGAGCGACCAGGGCCACCAGCAAGGCCCCGCCGATGGCGAGGCGGCGCGGGTTGGGGCCCGCCTCCTGCGGGCCGTCTGTCGGCGCCGCACCGCTGCCGCGCCCGTCGGCGGCCAGCCACCAGGCGTCCCGCGCCAGCCCACGAGGCAAACCCTCGATCAACAAACCCCGCATGCCTCATCCTTTCGGTCGGTGTCTCCGCCCCACCGCCTAGCCCCGCGCGATGCACGCGGCGCTCAGCAATCGTGCAGAAATTGCGCAGGGCACCGCCCCACATCGCCCCACATCACCCTGTCACCGGATCATCACATGCGCCCGCCGGTGAATGTGCTAGTTTGACGTCATGACCGACTCACACCTCACATGGCGCGACATCCTGGGGCCGCGCGATGCCGTGCACCTGACCCGCGCGACCCTGGCCCCGCGGCGGCCAAGCGGCCTGCATGGCCATGATTTCAATGAGCTTTTCTGGGTGCAAAACGGCCAAGTGCGCCATCACCTGCCCAATGGCGTCACGGAACTTGCCGAAGGCCACCTGCTGTTCGTCCGCCCCGGCGACCGCCACGCGCTGCAAGGTCGCGGGCAGGATGCGCTGGTGGTCTCGGTCACTCTGCACCCGGACCTGATCGCGGGCCTTGCTGCGCGGCATCCGACGCTCGCCGGGCGGTTCTTCTGGTCGGCCGCCGCCGCGCCAGTGCAGATCGTCCGCGACAGCCGCCAGATGGCCGAGATCAACCAGGCCGCGCTGCGGCTCGAACGGGGCGCGCGCGATGCGCTCGCGGCCGAGGCCTTTCTGCTGCCGCTGCTGGCATCGGCGCAGGACGGGATGGCGGACCTGCCCGCCAGCGCCCCGGACTGGCTCGCCGCTGCCTGCGCCGCCGCGATGGACCCGCGCGTGTTCCGCGAGGGGGCCGCGGGCTTTGCCCGTGTGGCCGGGCGCGCGCATCCGCATGTGAGCCGCACCGCGCGCCGCTATCTGGGGCAGAGCCCGTCGGACTATGTCAACGCGCGGCGGATGGACTATGCCGCGCGCCGCCTCACCGGGACCGCCGACAGTCTGGCCGAGATCGCCGCCGATTGCGGCATTCCCAACCTGTCGCATTTCCACAAACTGTTCCGCGCCAGCCATGGCACGACGCCGGCCAGCTACCGCAAGGCCCATCAGCGCGATGTGGTGCAGCCGTGATGACATTTGACCGTATGGTCAAACCTTGCCAAGCCGGTCGCGCCATGCGACGTTTGCGCGGGACAAAGGGAGGCCGCCTTGCAGATCGAAAAGACCGATAAGGCGGTGACGACAGCCGCCGGGCTGCCGCAACTGCACGAGCCGCGCAACGAGGTGATGCCGCTCGACCTGCGCTGGGTCGCGGCGGTGCAGGCCAATACCTCGGCCATCGAGCGGCGCGCGGCGACGCTGCCCGGCCGCCGGTCGGTCAAGAAAGAGTGGCAGGCGGCCTGGCTGTGCAAGGCCATCAGCCTGATCGACCTCACCACGCTGGCGGGCGACGACACCGAAGGCCGCGTGCGCCGGCTTTGCGCCAAGGCGCGCCAGCCGGTGGCGCCCGAGATCCTGCGCGCGCTGGGGATGGAGGGGCTGACGACCGGGGCTGTCTGTGTCTATCACGACATGGTGGCGACCGCCGTCGATGCGCTGCGCGGCTCGGGCCTCCCGGTCGCGGCGGTATCCACCGGCTTTCCCGCCGGGCTGAGCCCGTTTCCCCTGCGCATCGCCGAGATCGGCGAAAGCGTGGCCGCGGGGGCGCGCGAGATCGACATCGTCATCACCCGGCGCCATGTCCTTCAGGGCAACTGGCAGGCGCTTTATGACGAGATGCGCGAGATGCGCGCGGCCTGCGGCGAGGCCCATATCAAGGCGATCCTGGCGACAGGCGAGCTTGGCACGCTGCGCAATGTGGCGCGCGCCTCGCTGGTCTGCATGATGGCGGGAGCGGATTTCATCAAGACCTCGACGGGCAAGGAAAGCGTCAACGCCACCCTGCCCGTGACGCTGACGATGATCCGCGCGATCCGCGACTATCACGCGCGCACCGGCATCAAGGTCGGCTACAAGCCCGCGGGCGGGATCAGCAAGGCCAAGGATGCGCTGGTCTATCTGAGCCTGGTCAAGGACGAGCTCGGCGACCGCTGGCTCCAGCCCGACCTGCTGCGGTTCGGCGCCTCCTCGCTGCTGGGCGACATCGAGCGGCAGCTCGAACATCACGTCACCGGTGCCTATTCCGCCGGCTGGCGACACGCGATGGCCTGACCGCGCGCAGGCGGTGGGTGCGGATTTTGAGTATTTTTGCGCAGAGAAGCTGGCAGACCAGCGCGGGAGCGGCAGATGACAGTCAAGGAAATCTTTGATCGCATGGATTATGGCCCCGCCCCCGAAAGCGCCGCCGAGGCGATGGCCTGGCTTGCGGGCAAGGGCGGCCGGTTCGGCTGTTTCATCGACGGCGCCTTTGCCGCGCCCGGCACCACGTTTGAAAGCCGCAACCCCGCGACGGGCGAGGTGCTCGCGCAGGTGACGCAGGCCACGCAGGCCGATGTCGATGCGGCGGTCAAGGCCGCGCGCAAGGCGCAACCGAAATGGGAAAAGCTCGGCGGCCACGGGCGCGCGCGCATTCTTTATGCCATCGCGCGGATGATGCAGAAACAGGCGCGCCTGCTGGCCGTGCTGGAGACGCTCGACAACGGCAAGCCGATCCGTGAGAGCCGCGACATCGACGTGCCGCTGGCTGTGCGGCATTTCTACTACCACGCCGGCATGGCGCAGCTGATGGAGGCGGAACTGCCCGACCGACAGGCGCTGGGTGTCTGCGGGCAGATCGTGCCATGGAACTTTCCGCTGCTGATGCTGGCATGGAAGATCGCGCCGGCGCTGGCCATGGGCAACACGGTGGTGCTCAAACCCGCCGAATATACCTCGCTCACCGCTTTGCTCTTTGCCGATCTGTGCCATCAGGCGGGGGTGCCCAAGGGCGTCATCAACATTGTCACCGGCGACGGCGCGGTGGGCGAGATGATCGTGCAGGCGCAGGTGGACAAGATCGCCTTTACCGGCTCGACCGCCGTGGGCCGCCGCATCCGCGAGGCAACGGCGGGGCGCGGGCTGGGCCTGACGCTCGAACTGGGGGGGAAATCGCCCTATATCGTCTTTGACGACGCCGATATCGACAGCGCGGTCGAGGGGTTGGTCGATGCGATCTGGTTCAACCAGGGCCAGGTCTGCTGCGCGGGATCGCGCCTGCTGGTGCAGGAAGGGATGGCCGAGCGGTTCTATGCGAAACTGCGCGCGCGGATGGACGGGCTGCGGATCGGCGATCCGCTGGACAAATGCATCGACGTGGGCGCGATCGTGGACCCGGTGCAGCTTGCCACCATCACCGGCATGGTGGCCGACAACCCCGAGGGCACGCATTACCGCGCGCCCTGCGCCCTGCCCGCAAAGGGCGCGTTCTACCCGCCGACGCTGATCACCGGCCTCTCGCCCGCCTCGCCGCTGATGCAGGAAGAGATCTTTGGCCCCGTGCTGGTCGCGATGACCTTCCGCACGCCGGCCGAGGCGGTGGAACTGGCCAACAACACCCGCTACGGGCTTGCCGCGACGCTTTGGACCGAGAACATCAACCTCGCGCTCGATGTGGCGCCCAAGCTCGCCGCCGGCGTCGTCTGGGTCAATGCAACCAACCTTTTCGACGCCGCCGCCCCCTTTGGCGGGGTGCGCGAGAGCGGCTTTGGCCGTGAGGGCGGATGGGCCGGCCTTTCCGCCTATACCCGGCCGCGCGGCACCCCGCGTGCCCTGCGCCCGACGCTGCCCTTTGACGGAAACGGCGCGCCGGAGGCCGCACTCGACCGCACCGCCAAGCTCTATATCGGCGGCAAGCAGGCCCGCCCCGACGGCGGCTATTCCCGCCCCGTCCACGGGCCGCGCGGCGCGCTCCTGGGCCATGCGAGCCTTGCCAACCGCAAGGACATCCGCAACGCGGTCGAGGCCGCCAATGCCGCGCGCGGCTGGGCGCGCACCACCGGGCACAACCGCGCGCAGATCCTCTTCTACATCGCCGAAAACCTCTCGGCCCGCGCGGCCGAATTCGCCAGCCGCATCAACGACCTGCAAGGCGGCAAGGGCGGCGCGGCCGAAGTCGAGGCCTGCATCCGCCGCCTTTTCACCTGGGCCGCCTGGGCAGACAAGCTCGATGGCCGCGCCACCGGCGTGCCGCTGCGGGGCGTGGCGCTCGCCATGCGCGAACCGGTGGGCACCATCGCCATCCTCTGCCCGGACGAAGCGCCGCTCCTGGGCCTCGTCTCGACCGTCGCGCCCGCCATCGCGCTGGGCAACCGGGTTGTGGCCGTAGCCTCTGACCCGTTTCCGCTCGCCGCCACGGACTTCTACCAGGTGCTCGACACATCCGACCTGCCCGCCGGCGTGGTCAACATCCTCACCGGCAGCCATGCCGAGCTTGGCCCGGTCCTCGCCGCGCACCTCGACATCGACGCGGTCTGGAGCTTTTCCAGCGCCCACCTCTCCGAGATCATCGAGAAACGCAGCGCCGGCAACCTCAAGCGCACCTGGGTCAACAATGGCCTGGCCCGCGACTGGGCCGGCCCCGAGGGCGAAGGTGCGGCCTTCCGTGACGCCGCCACCGAGGTCAAGACCGTCTGGATCCCCTACGGCGAATGACCCGCAGCATCTTTTGGCCCCAAATATCCCGGGGGAGTCCCGCAGGGACGGGGGCAGAGCCCCCTCTTTGCTACCGCCGCGGCTTGCCGCGCCAGGAGTTGATCCAGCGGCTCACCCCGTCGCGTTTCTGGTCCAGGGCCGCATCCATGCCGGCCAGCGCCGGGTCCAGCCGCTGCGCCTTGAACCGCCGCCAGCGCACCCAGACGGCCCAGATCAGCGCCGCCAGCACCACCAGGATGGCGATGGTCGTGCGCGGAATGCGGTCGGCATCCGGGCCATCCACCGGCCGCACGCTCACCGCATTTGGAAAGATCGTGAGGAATTCGTTGCGCCAGCCATAGTGCTTGATCGCGACCCAGCGCGGCGCAGCCTCGGTGGACAACAGGTTGTTGGCCTCCGCCTGCAAATTGGCGGTGTTGATCTTGAAATAGGGCGGCCAGCCCCAGCCAGTATCCTCGTTGCGGTAGATCACCGGGCGGCCGTTGGGCCGGAACCCCTGGATGAAAAAGATGTCGCGGCTCATCGAGGCGGCGGTGCCCACATCCTCGGACGCCCAGAAGATCGAGTTCTCGCCAAAGTCGATCCGCTTCGAATAGGTGTCCGTCACCCGCACGATGTCGATCTGCGGCAGGGTGTAGTGCAGAAAGGCCGCGAATGACGCCCAGGCAAAGCCCCAGAACACCCATTTCAGGTAATCGCTGTAAAGCAGCACCGGCAGCACACCCACCCCGCCCCAGAGCACCCAGCGCCAGAACCCCGCCCCCACGAGCGCGCCCGACAGCAGAAACGTGCCCCCGAGGTAGCAGACCCACAGGATCCCTTTGACATAAAGCGGCATGGCGGCGTGATCCTTACTGAAAGTTCAGGGCATAGACGATAAAGCCGATCAGCCCGAGCGGCACGATATAGACCCCCAGGATCAGCTTGCGGCGCAGCGAGCTGTCATATTCCACGAGGCCGGCCTTCACAAAGGCGCGCTTGTCGCCCTCCAGCCCCTCCTCGTCCCATTCCCGCTCGAGTTTCGCACGTCGCTGTGCACGGGAATAGAGCGAAAGGCTGACATAGACGACGGTCAGCACGATCATCAGCATGACAAAGAGGCGCGCAAAAGCCAGCATCTATTTCCTCCTCACCGCGCCCCAGGGACCAACCAGATCGATCATCGCCGCGCTCCCCGGGCGCGGGCCGCTGCCCCAGGGCGACACCGGCGGCGCGGGCACCGGCTGGGGTTCTTCCATCGGGGCCTCGTGGCCAAAGAGTGCGGCGCGCGTGCCGGCCTTGTCCACCATGTATTCATTGGCGAGGAAATCCGCCACATAGGTCTTTTTCTGCTCCGGCCAGCCGGCATAGGCGGCATAGAACGCCTCCTTGTGGCAGATGAACAATTGCCGGATGTCGAGCGGGCAAAGCTCGGCCAGGAGCATGTTCACCAGATCCGCGTCGGGCCGGTCCTTGGCGCGCAGGGTGTAGAAATAGGCGTCATGCTCGGATGTGATCTTGGGCCAGGGCCCGTCCTCCTCGGCCCAGCGGGCAAGCGCGGCAAGCCCCTGCCAGGCCTCGGGCAAGAGCGTGCCATAACGCCGCCCCAGCGCACGCAGGTCACGGCGCGAGGCCCCGCTGAGGTCGTCGCCCATGACGCCCGCCACCTCGGCCACGATGAAATCCATCTTCTGATGCAGGATCGCGGCCGCGTCGATGCCGCGCGCCTCGACGATCGGCTCCACCAGCTCGTTGGCCTGCAGAAACCGCGCAATGGCAGAGCGTTCGCTGAAATCATGGACCTTCGCGATGGGCAGCTTGCCCAGCGCCGCCTTGTCGCCCGCCGCAATCGCGCCGGGATGCTCGACATCGCGAAAGATGTAGAGCCCGCCGAAATGCGCGGTCCAGAAATTGTCCTGCACAAAGGACATTTCCTTGAGCGCGACGGGGTTGCGCATCAGGTCGCCGGTCTTTTGCGCCAGCCCGATCATCTCGGCGATCAGCAGATCGTCGAACCAGGCGTCGGGCGCGGTCTTGAACCGGTCTATCAGCGTGGTGAGTTTCGCGGCATTGGCCACCGTGCCTTCGGTCGTGTCGGCCTCGATGGTGATGCGGCGGATGTCGAAAAGCTTATCCGCCGTCTCGACCGAATAGACCGAGTTGACCAGTTCCCCCGCCACCGCATCGCGCGCGGTCAGCGCGAAAAGCTGCGGTTCGTTCTCGGTGATGAACTGCCGCAGGATCCCGCGCGAGGTGGAAAACCTGGCATTGAGCAGCGGCGCGCGCTTCTGCTCGGTCGTCAGCAGGATGAACTGCCGGTTCACGCCCGCCTGGTTGAGGTAGAGATCATCGCCAAGCTCATCGCCAACCTCGGGCGAAAAGCCCGAAATGTCGATGTGGAAATCATCAAGCGTCGTGACCTTGCCGGTCAGCGCCTTCATCGCGCGACGGTAGCGGTCCACCAGAACCGGGCTGTCCACCGCGATCAGGTTGCCGAACATCAGCCCTTTTTCGATCAGCCGTTTCACCACGTCTCCTTGACCCATGTCCGGGGCAGCCCCGCCACCGACAGGATCATGATCGGACCCCAGAGCAGCGCAGAGATAAGCCCCAGCCGCAGGAAATGCACCACCCCCGAGGCGATGCCCGGCTCGAACAGCGCGGCGAGCGGCACGCCCTGCGCCACGTAGAGGATGACGAAAAACGCCATGCCCAGCATCAGCATGATGAGCGTGGCGACAAAGGCCAGCACAAACAGCGGCCTGACCCCTTCGGGAAACACGAGGCTCAGGCCGCGCGGCACCAGCCAGCCGATCAGCGCCAGCGCCAGCGCCGGGATCACCAGACCGTCGGTAAAAAGGCTGCTCACCCCTTGCGCTCCATATACCGCCGCCGCGCTTCCTCCATCCGTCCCATCTCGCGCACTGCGTTCTCGATCGCCACCTCGTCCGACTTGTCGGCATAGCGGAACTCGCTGTCGGCGTAGCGGTTGATCTCCTGAATGACCATCTCGACCGTGATCGGCTGGCGCAGGCTTTCGATCATCGCCTTCTTGGTGTCGTAATCCTTGAACAGGAACAGGTCGGGGTTTTCCATCCATTCATCGGGCAGCTCGAAATCCATCGCGCGGACCTTGACCGCATCGGTGATGTTCTTGATCGCGCGGCCGGTAAAGCGCGGGTCGGCCTGCTGAATGCCCTTGAGGTAGGTGCCCAGCTTGGCAATCGTGTCGAGCTTGCCGATATCCTTGCTCACCTGCTCATAGACGCGCACCAGCCCCTCCTCATGCGGGCGCGCATGGCTGTCGAAACTGGCGGCAACGGCCTTCTTGATCTCCTGATTGGCAAAGAGCGCGTGATCGCCCAGCGGGATCGCGTGGTTCTTGCCCAAAAGCAGGCTCAGGATGTCGATGTAATCCTCGCGCGTCTTGGGCCCGTCCACGAGAAACCGCGCGCCCGCCCGCTGGCGCAGCGCGTCGTCCACATTCTCGGGGTAGTTCGAGAACATGCCGAAGGTGCAGTTGCCCCGCACCACCGTATTCGCCCCCGCAAAGGCATCCATCAGCACCGCCGTGATCTCGAGCTGCCCGGCGCTCGACTGCCGGTCGCCGCGCTTGCCGGCGAGCGTGTCGATATCGTCGATGGTGCCAAAGCCGATCACCTGCGGGTCGATGATGCTGTCGATAAAGGCGCGTGCGTTCTGCCCCGATTTGCCCTGATAGCTGTCGATATTGTCGGTCGAGAGGTTCTGGTAGCGGAACGGATAGCCCGCGACCTTGCAATACTCGTTGATCAGCCCGGCCATCATCTGGATGAGCGTCGTCTTGCCCGTCCCCGGCGCGCCGTCGCCCATGAAGGTAAAGATGAACCCGCCCAATTCGGCAAAGGGGTTGAGCCTGCGGTCAAAGTCATAGGCCATGATCATCTTGGCCAGCCGCAGCGACTGGTATTTGGCGATATGGTTGCCCACGACCTCATGCGGCTGCTTGAAGGTCATCGACAGCGCCGTGCCCCGCGCCTTGCGCGCCGGGGTAAAGCCCTGCACGGCAAAGTCATCGGCCGCGACCCGCCAATGCGCGACGGCAAAGGGTTCGAGCCGCCCGGCGGTGCCCGCGCGCGCCGCCACCCTGGCCATCAGCGCCTCGGCAAAGGCCAGCACCGTCGCCACCAGACGCGGCTCTGACGTGGCATGGGCCGCGATGTCCTGATCGAGCTCCCACAGCGCGCCATGCAGGGCAAGCTGGCTGTTGTCGGTCAGCATCTCCTCGACCTCGCCGATCTCGACCGTTTCGGGCGTGGCATGGGCAGCGAGCAGAAAGGCCGTGGCGCTGGCAAAGACGTAAAGTGTGACCAGCGCCTCGGCGGTCAGCAGCTCTGCGAACTCGCTGCGCTTGTCGGCCACGAGCCCGCCGGCGAGATTGGCGCGTTTGAGGTCACCCAGCCCGGTGCGCCCGGCATATTGGTCCGCCACGGCGAGCGCGATGGCCAGCGCCCGGCGCAATCCGCTTTGCACATTGGCCTGCAAGGGCGAGATCAGCCCGCCATCCGCGAGCATCGTCTCGATCCGCCCCAGCAGTTGCACGCCCTCAGACCGCACCACGCGCTGCGTCACGAGCCCCGGCGTGGTGGTGCGGAACGCGCGGCGCGTGCCGATCCCCGACGACCGCTCCTCGGTCGGCGCGACGGCCCCGGTCGCGATCCGCGGCGCATGGTCGAACCCTTCGAGCAGGGCAAGCGCGGCCGGGTAATGCTTGCGGATATCCTCTTCGCGCAGGTCCATCTGGTCGGCGGTCTGGCTCATCGTTCCTGTTCCTTCTCACACGGCGCGGCTAGCGATAGCTCAGCACCTGCCCCTTGGGGTTGACCACGAACTTGCGCACATCGCGAAAGCCGGGCGGGTTGATCTCGGCCAGCGCCTGATAGGGCCGCTCGGGCAGGATCACCGCGCGCGACATCCGCGTCGCGCCATGATCGGCCACGCCCTGCCCCACCATCATCGGATCACGCGCATAGATCTGCCGCTCGACCGTGCCGAACCAGCCCGCTTTCTCCGCCTGCACCCGCTCGGCCACCAGTTCCTCCTCGGTCCAGACCAGCGCCCAGTCATCTCCCTCGGCCGCGCGCGCCTGCGCCAGCACCTCGCGGATCGGTCCGGTCTGGTGGGTAAAGGCGTGGCTATACATCGGCCCGATGTGGAACCGCCGCAGCCGCGTCGGATGCAGGTCGTCGAAATCCTTGTCGAACCCGGTGGCGATGGTCATCAGCTTGAGCGCATCGACCGACTGCGCCATCAGATGCGCCTGCACCGCCGGCCAGCGCCGCTGATCCTTGGGCAGGCCCACCTTGCCGCTGTCGCCGACCTCCATCAGATAGACGGTCGGCAGGTTCACCTGGCTGTCATAGACCGCCCAGCGCAAGAGATAGCGGCGCCGGTCGCCCACATTGCCCTCCCACACCGCCTCGGGGTCGTTGCGCGCCCAGAACAGACCGCCGCGCGCCAGTTCCTGATAATACAGCCGCTGGCTCAGCGCATATTGCAGCTTGGTCGGCACGCTCTGCTCGGACAGGATCATGCGCACCATCTCGTCCTTGAGCGCCGCCTCCGTCGGCATCCCCTCGAGGTGCCGCTTGGCCTGCGCCGCGTCATTGGCCATCTCGAGCAGTTCGGCATAGACCGGAAAGCCGCTTTCCTCGCGGTCAAAGGTCAGCTTTCCGGCATGCGCCCAGCGTCCGGAGAAATGGTATTTGTGCGCCAGCGCCCGAAAGGTCAGCGACAGCGCGATGAGGTAGCGCGCCAGCGCATCCACCTCGTTGTGGTCGAGCCGCTGTTCCGCCTCCATCTGCGCCGCGACCGTGGCAAGATAGCCGGTGATCCGGTCGAACTTGCCAAAGTAGCGCCGCGTGACGCGGGTATCCTCAAGCTGGAAGTGATCGCGCGAAAGCTCTGATGCGGCCATGATGCCCCGGCAGGTTGGCGCCGCACCCGGTCGGGCGACCGGGCGCAGGGCATGGGAAAGCCCGGATCAGTTCGCGCCGGGCGCGCCGTAGAGGTTCTTGTCGTGCTTTTCCACGATCTTGGCAAAGCGCCGCATGAACCGCTCGTCCGCCTTGGCCTTCTGTTCCAGCACCTCGCGGGCAAAGACCATATGGTCCTCATGCGCCTCGAGCATTTCGGCCATCCGGTTGTTGGTGGCCGCACCGATCGCCGCCATCGCCGTCTGCGCCTCCTGGTCGGTCTTGACCCCGATCTCGTTGATCCGGTGCGCCACATCCTGCTGCTGCGCGGTCTTGAGCGACTTGGACAGCGCATCATAGAGCACCACGCGCTGCTTGGTGTCGGTCTGCAGCTTGTTGATCAGCACCATCTGCGTCGCCGCCTGGTTCTGCAGGCTGTCGATCCAGGTCTTGCCCTTCTCGATATAGCGCTCGAGCGTCTGGCTCTTGGCGAGCATCACCTGCTCCTGCTGCACCAGTTCGTTGTAGCGGGTGTTGAGCTGCGACAGCTCGGTCTCGAGCTTGGTGCGCGCGGCGGCGTCCTGCTCGACCGCGATCTTGTTCTCGATCTCGATGATCTTCGGATCCATCCCCAACACCTCGGCGCGCACCGCCTCGAGCTGGCCCACCGTCGTCTCGCGGTCGATGAGCGTGTTCGACAGGTTCTTCTCGACCGACACCTTCTGCTCGTCCAGCATCCTGAGCTGCCCGTCGAGCAGCCGCACGATGATGTCCGACTTGCTGATCAGGTCCTGCAGCTTGTCGTCGATCGACGCCATCCGCATCCGCTCCTGGCGCATCGCATCGGCCTTGGCACCCGAAAACAGACCGACAAAGCTCTCCCACCCGGTCTTGGACCGCATCTCCTCGAAATCCTTCGAGAAGCCCGAGGTCACATCGTCGAGCCCCATGATGAGCTCCGCGATATTCGCGTTCATCAGGTCGGTATGCGCATGCACCTCGCTCAGCGTGGCATTCTCGATATCGACCGCAATATCGGTGCCCTGCTCCATCCTCTGACGGGCGACCTCGATCTTGCTGGTCAGTTCGGAAATCTTGCTCTGCGCGGCGGCCACCTGCTCCTGGCTTTCACGGATCTGCGCGTCGAAATCGGCCATGGTCACTCCTCAAGGTGCAATCAACTGGGTGTTATCTGGGGAATGTTACAGCAGGTTGCAAAGGCCCGTCATGCGCTTTCCTGCACCGCGGCGCCGTTTTTTTGCCCGGCCGCCGGAAACGGCCCGCGCCCCGCCCGCCCGCATGGCCCCGGATGATCCACGCCCCGGCTTCACCGGCACATGGGCGCGGCGCGCGACCACCCGCAAACATTGGCTCATCCCCCTCCGCCCCCGCAGAGAGCCTCCACATCCCCATCTTTTGGCCGGAAATATCCCGGGGGGGCGCCGCAGGCGCGGGGGCAGAGCCCCCTCGCGACGCGCGCAGCGCGGCGCAACACCTCTCAGCCCTGCACCAGATCCTCGGTCACGACCGGCCCGCTGCGCAGCGGCCCCAGCAACTCCTCGGGCGGGATATAGACCGGCGGCAATTCCACGCCCCGGTTCGCCATTTCCTCGCCCTCCAGCCGCACCGATTCCTCATAGGTCCGGATGCGCACCCGCGTGCCCATCGGCACCCGGTCAAAAAGGTCGATCACATCATGGTTGAACAGCCGGATGCAGCCCGCCGACCCCGAATTGCCGATCGAACCCAGATCATTGGTGCCATGGATGCGAAAGAACGAATCGACATTGCCGCGGTAGAGGTAAAGCGCCCTTGCGCCCAGTGGGCTGGCGAGCCCGCCGGGAACCCCGCCGCGATAGGGCTCGTAAAGCTCCGGCTCGCGGCGCAGCATGTTGGGCGTGGGGGTCCAGCCCGGCCATTCCACCTTGCGCCGGATCACCGTCTCCCCGCGCAGCCCGCGCCCTTCGCGCCCCACCGCGATGGGATAACGGATCGCCATCCCGTCCTCCTCGATCCAGAAGAGGAACTTCGCATGCGGGTCCACCACGATGGTCCCGGGCGCATCATCGCCGTTATAAACAACGCGCATGCGCCGGTTGACGCCTTGCAGATATTCGGGCGGGATCGGCGGCAGGTGGTATTGCGCATCCTCGATCGGGCCATAGCCCTCGACGATATCCGACAGGAGCACGCCGCCGATCATCTGCACCGGCTCCTCCACCGGCGCGCGCGCGCAGGCGGCGACACCCAGCAAGGTGACAAGAACGGCAAAACGCAAAAAGACACGCAGGATGGCGCGGGACAGCGGGAACATGAGACAGCCTTGGTCAATCAAAAGTTGCCGCGACCTTAACACTTTGCCGGGCAGGCGCAAATCCGTCCCCTTGCCGCCGCGCGCGGCCCCCGCCCCGCGCCGCCGCATGGCCTCAGCGCGCCGCAGATACGCAGGCCACCCTCACGACCCGCACAGCAGATCGCACAGCCCGCTCTGCGGCACGGCCAAGGCGTCGATCACGTCGAAATGGTGCCGCCCCGGCACGACGTCACAGCCCACACCCCAGCCCCGCGCGAGCCAGTCCGCCTGCTGCAGGAACGCCGGCCGCTCATCCGCGCCGACCCGCACAGTCACCGGCACGCGCGGGGCGGGGCGCAGCAGCGGGCTCTGCGCCGCCGCCTCCGCCGGGTCAAGCCGCAGCACGGCGTTCATCCCGGTGCACAGCAGCGGCGCGAGGTTGGCAATCGGCGAGATCGGCACGATCCGCGCCACCCGCTCGCGCAGACCCAGCGCCACGTCATCACAGCCCAACCGTGCCACAAGATGCCCGCCCGCCGAATGCCCCGTCAGCACCAGCGGCCCCGCAACCCGCGCCCCCACGGCCTCGACCGCACGCGCCACCTGCGCCACGATCTGCGTGATCCGCACCTCGGGGCACAGCGCATAGCCCGGCAGCGCCACCGCCCAGCCCCGCGCCAGCGGCCCGGCGGCCAGATGCGTCCACAGGTCCGGGGACCCCTCCATCCAGTAGCCGCCATGCACAAAGACCACCGTGCCGCGCGGCGCGCCCCCGGGCAACACCAGATCAAAGGTCTCGCGCGGGCCCGGCCCATAGGCGAGGCCGGTCTGCACCGCCACATGGTCGCGGAATGCCGCCGCATCGCGCGCCCAGCGCGCGGGGTAGTCCGCCCCGCCCGGAATATGGGCGCCATTGGCATAGTCGTCGCTCAGATCGCGGGTCTGGTCTGTCATGGCGGGCTCTCCTTGCATGGGTTTGCTCTGGACGCGCCTGCGCGCGCATGGTTTCTCTCGATGCGACGCAAGCGGAGGCGACCCATGCTCGATACCATCACAAATCTCAGATCGCTCCTGAAAAACCCCGATCTGGTGCGCGAACAGGCTTTGCTCGGCGGCCAATGGGTCGATGCCGACACCGGCGCGACCTTTGACGTGACCAACCCCGCGCGCGGCGATGTGATCGCCCGCGTCCCCGACCTCAGCCGGGCCGAGGTCGCCCGCGCCATTGACGCGGCGCATGTGGCGCAAAAGCCCTGGGCCGCCCGCACCGCCAAGGACCGCGCCCGCGTCCTGCGCCGCTGGTTCGACCTGATGATGGAAAACCAGGACGACCTCGCCACCATCATGACCGCGGAACAGGGCAAGCCGCTGGCCGAGGCGAAGGGCGAGATCGCCTATGGCGCCTCCTATGTCGAATGGTTCGCCGAAGAGGCCAAGCGCGTCTATGGCGAAACCATCCCCGGCCATATGCCCGACAAGCGCGTGACGGTGATCAAGCAACCCATCGGCGTCGCCGCCGGCATCACGCCGTGGAACTTTCCCAATGCGATGATCGCCCGCAAGGTGGCCCCCGCGCTCGCCGCCGGCTGTTCCTTTGTCGCGCGCCCGGCCTCGCTCACGCCGCTCTCGGCGCTGGCACTGGGCTGGCTGGCCGAACAGGCGGGCGTGCCGGCGGGCGTGTTCTCGGTCGTCACCTCGACCTCTTCCTCGGCCGTGGGCAAGGAGTTCTGCGAGAACCCCAAGGTGCGCAAGCTCACCTTTACCGGCTCGACCGAGGTCGGGCGGATCCTGCTGCGCCAGGCCGCCGATCAGGTGATGAAATGCTCGATGGAGCTGGGCGGCAACGCGCCCTTCATCGTGTTCGACGATGCCGACCTCGACGAGGCGGTGATCGGCGCCATCGCCTGCAAGTTCCGCAACAATGGCCAGACCTGCGTCTGCGCCAACCGGATCTATGTGCAAAAGGGTGTCTATGAGGCGTTTTCGGCCAAGCTCAAGACCGCGGTCGAGGCGCTGCGCGTGGGCGACGGTCTGAGCGCCGGCACCGACCTTGGCCCGCTGATCGAACAGGCGGCGGTGGACAAGGTGCGCGAACATCTGGCCGATGCGCTGGCCAAGGGCGCGCAGCTTCTCACCGGGGGTGACGGCCATGCGCTGGGCGGGCAGTTCTTTCAGCCCACCATCGTCACCCATGCCACCCCCGACATGCTGGTGGCCAAGGACGAAACCTTTGGCCCCTTCGCCCCGCTCTTCATGTTCGAGGACGAGGATGACGTGATCGCGCAGGCCAATGACACGATCTTTGGCCTCGCCTCGTATTTCTATGCCCGCGACATCCGCCGCGTGACCAAGGTGGCCGAGGCGCTGGAATACGGCATGGTCGGCGTCAACACCGGCGTGATCTCCTACGAGGCGGCGCCCTTTGGCGGGGTCAAGCAGTCGGGCCTCGGCCGCGAGGGGTCGCGGCACGGGATGGATGACTACATGGAGATGAAATACATCTGCACCTCGGTCTGAGCGCACCACCCGATTTCATGGAACCGTAATATGGCTGTAACGCAAACGTCATGCTGCGGCGCGAAGGCGGGTGGACAGAAAACCAACCTCCGGGAAACCAGCATGACCAGCAGAGCGCTCTGCCTCACCTCCGTCCTTGCCCTGATCGCCGGCACCGCCAGCGCGCAGGAGATGTCCTTCAACCGCGTTGCGAGCTTTCCGACCCTGGCCAATGCCGGCGCCGATCAGGACCGCGCCGCCGTCACCTCGGCCGAGATCATCGCCGCCTCGGGCGACGGCATGACGCTGGTCTATACCGACAGCCCGCTCAAGGTCGTGGGCCTGATCGATATCACCGACCCGGCCAATCCGCAGCCGCTGGGCAATATCGCCATGGGCGGTGAGCCGACCGCGGTGTCGATCCTGGGCCAGACCGCCTTTGTCGCGGTCAACACCTCGGAAAACTACGTCAACACCTCCGGCGTCCTGCGCTCCATCGACATCGCGACCCGCAGCGAGGTCGCCGCCTGCGACCTCGGCGGGCAGCCCGACAGCACCGCCATGGCACCCGATGGCAGCTTTATCGCCGTGGCAATCGAGAACGAGCGTGACGAGGATCTGGGCGACGGCCGCGTGCCGCAGATGCCCGCCGGCTGGGTCGCGCTGATCGGGCTCGACAACGGCGTGCTCGATTGCGACAGCATGATCCGCGCCGATGTGACCGGCCTGGCCGACATCGGGTCCGAAGACCCCGAGCCCGAATTCGTGGACATCAATGCCGCGGGCGAAACCATCGTCACGCTGCAGGAAAACAACCATATCGTGATCCTCGCCCGCGACGGGTCGGTGACGGCGCATTTCTCGGCCGGGTCGGTTGACCTCGAGGGGATCGACGCGACGGATGAGCAGGCCGCGCTGGTATTCACCGAAAGCCAGCCGGGCCGCCTGCGCGAACCCGATGGCATCCAGTGGATCGACACCACCCATTTCGCCATGGCCAACGAGGGTGACATGGACGGCGGCAGCCGCAGCTGGACGATCATGTCGCGCGACGGCGCCGTGGTCTATGAAAGCGGCACCGCTTTTGAACATGCGCTGGTGCAGGTCGGCCACTACCCCGACCGCCGTTCCGACGCCAAAGGGGTCGAGCCAGAGGGGATGGAATTCGCCACCTTCAACGGCACACCTTACGTCTTTGTGCTTTCCGAGCGCGGCTCTGCCGTGGGTGTCTTTGACGTGACCGACGTGACCACCCCGGTGCTGGCGCAGATCCTGCCCTCGGGCGTCTCGCCCGAAGGCGTGATGGCGATCCCGTCGCGCAACCTGATCGTGACCGCCAACGAGGCGGACCTGGTCGAGGATGACGCCGCGCGCGCGCATGTCATGATCTATGAGATGACCGCCTCTGCCCCGGTCTATCCCTACCTGACCTCGGCCGGTGCCGACAGCCTCATCGGCTGGTCCGCGCTGTCGGGCCTGGCCGCCGATCCGGCGATGCCGGGGCGGCTTTATGCCGTCAATGACAGCTTCTTCAGCTATCAGCCGACGATCTTTACCATCGACATCACCCAGCAGCCCGCCCGCATCACCGATGCCGTGGTAATCAACCGCGCCGGGCGGCCTGCGCAAAAGATCGACATCGAAGGCATCACCGCGGATGGCGAGGGCGGCTTCTGGCTCGCGTCCGAAGGGCGCAGCGACCGGATGATCCCGCATGCGATCCTGCGCGTGAACGCATCGGGCCGCATCACACAAGAGATCCCCTTCCCCGCCGAACTGCTCGCCCACGAGACCCGCTTCGCCTCGGAAGGCATCACCATGATCGGCCGCACGCTCTGGATCGCGATCCAGCGGTCCTGGGGTGATGATGCCGCCAATACGGTGAAACTGGTGGCCTATGACCTCGACACCAAGACCTGGGGTGCGGTCAGCTACGAGACGGCCGCCCCGACCGAGGGCGCCTGGGTCGGCCTGTCCGAGATCACGGTGCAGGGCGACTGGGCCTATCTGATCGAGCGCGACAACCGGATCGGCAGCGATGCCGTGACCAAGCTCATCACCCGCGTGCCGCTGGCAGACCTCGTGCCCGCGCCGCTGGGCGGCCCGCTGCCGGTCGTCACCCGCGAGGTCGTGCGCGACCTGCTGCCCGATCTGCGCAGCGGCGGCGGCTATGTCGTGGACAAGGTCGAAGGCCTCGCCTTTGACGCGCAGGGCAATGCCTGGGTCATGACCGACAATGACGGTGTCGATGACAGCTCTGGCGAGACGATGCTGCTCAACCTCGGCCAACTCTGACCACAGGCCGGATGGCGAGACCGGGCGCGGGGGGAAACCCCCGCGCCTTATTTTTTGCGCACTGGCCAAGGCGCACTGGCCAAGGATTGACCTGCCGCGCGCGTCATACCACCACTATGCGCATGTCCGTGAGCGACGAAGATCTGGCCATCGCGGCCGCAGGTGGGGACGGGCAGGCCTTTGGCCTTTTGCTCGACCGTCACTATGATCGCCTTTTCGCGCTCTGTTTCCGGCTCACCGGGCAGCGGGCCGAGGCCGAGGATCTGACCCAGGACATCTGCCTCGCGCTGCCGGCCAAGCTTGCGAGTTACCGCCGGCAGGCAAGGGTGAGCACATGGCTCTACCGTGTCGCGGTCAATGCCGCGCATGACAGGCGCCGTCGGCGCGCGAGCCATATGAAGGCCGCCGAGGGCTGGGGCGACTGGGAAATCGCCCGACAGGACGCCATCGCGCAGGACCGCGCGCAGCAGGACTGGCTGATGGCGGCCATGGCGCAACTGTCGGATGACCTGCGCGACACGCTCGCACTGGTGCTCGACGACCTCAGCCATGCCGAGGCCGGCGAGATCCTGGGCGTGTCGGAAGGCACGATCAGCTGGCGCGTCTCGGAAGCGCGAAAACGCCTGCGGGCGATCAGGACACAGGAGGAGGCGACATGACCTCCCACAAGGACGATTTCGACGATCTGGCCGCGCTCAAGGCCGCGCTCGACGGCGCCACGCCGCGCCCCGACCCGGCCGCGCGGGCCGCGCATCTGCGCACGGCGGCAGAGCAGTTCGAAAAAATGCAGACCGCCCGCCAAGGAACGGCGCAGGCGCCGCGTCTCATGTCAGAGCGCCCCGGAGGGGGCGTCTGGCAAGGAGTGAAAGAGATGCTGCAAACCCTGACCACCCGTGGCGGCCTGACCGTCACCACCGCGCTTGTCGCCTGCGGGTTCCTGTTCCTGACCCCGCAAGGCCAGCAGGTCTGGCGCGGCGGCGCGCCGGTGCTGGGCGAGGCCGAGGTGACGCCACCCGCAGAGGCCCCCGCCGACGTGACCCCCGCCGAGATGGGCTCGGTCTCCGTCCAGGCCGCCGAGGCGGCAGAGACCGAAGTGGCTGCGGCCGAAGTAGCTGCGGCCGATGACGCCGCGCGCATGGAAATCGCCGAACCCGCACCGATGCTGATGGAGGCGCCCATGGAGGCCCCCGTGGCGCCCCCCATGGCGGCAGCCCCGCTCGCCCCCGCGATGACGCGGCAGGCGATCCCCGGCGGCGTCGCGGGCATGCTGGCCCCGTCTGCGGACGCCATGCCCCTGGCCCTGCCCGACACCGAAGCCTTTGCCAATGCAGAGGACAACCCGCTGAAGATCGTGGCCGAGGCGCCGGTCTCCACCTTTTCCATCGACGTGGATACTGCCTCTTATGCCGTTGTGCGCCGGTCGCTGATGGCGGGCGCCCTGCCCCCGGCCGAGGCCGTGCGGGTCGAGGAGATGATCAACTATTTCCCCTATGACCTGCCCGCGCCCGAGACCGGCGGCGCGCCCTTCCAGCCCACGGTGAGCGTTTTCCAGACGCCCTGGAACGCTGACACGCAGCTCATCCACATCGCCCTGCAAGGCGCGATGCCGGCCATCGCCGACCGCCCGCCGCTCAACCTCGTGTTCCTGATCGACACCTCGGGGTCGATGGCGGACGCCGACAAGCTGCCGCTGCTCAAGGCATCCTTCCGCCTGATGCTCGACCAGTTGCGCCCCGAGGATCAGGTGGCGATCGTCGAATATGCGGGCTCGGCCGGGCTCGTGCTCGCCGCGACGCCGGCGGGCGAGCGCAGCACGATCCTGCGCGCCATCGACGGGCTGGGGGCCGGGGGCTCGACCAATGGGCAGGGCGGGCTCGAACAGGCCTATGCCACCGCCGCCGCCATGGCGGACGAGGGCGAGGTGACGCGGGTCATCCTCGCCACCGATGGTGACTTCAACGTCGGGCTGTCGGGCACGCAGGACCTCACCGATTACATCGCCAAAAAGCGCGACAGCGGCGTTTACCTCTCGGTGCTGGGCTTTGGCCGGGGCAACCTCGACGATGCCACGATGCAGGCGCTGGCGCAGAACGGCAATGGCACCGCCGCCTATATCGACACGCTGAACGAGGCGCAAAAGGTGCTGGTCGATCAACTCACCGGCGCGCTCTTTCCCATCGCGGGCGATGTGAAGGTGCAGGTGGAGTTCAACCCCGCCACCATCGCCGAATACCGGCTGATCGGCTACGAGACCCGCGCGCTCAATCGCGAGGATTTCAACAATGACCGCGTCGATGCGGGCGATCTGGGGGCCGGGCATTCCGTCACCGCGATCTACGAGGTCACACCCGTGGGCAGCCCCGCGCAACTCTCTGATCCGCTGCGCTATGGTGAGGCGGTGGCGGCCTCTGGCGCGACGGACGAACTGGCCTTTCTCAAGCTGCGCTGGAAGGCGCCGGGCGAAAGCGAGAGCCAGCTCTTGACGACGCCGATCACCGTCACCGGCCATGTGGCCGGGACCGAGGCGCAATTCGCCGCCGCCATCGCGGGCTTTGGCCAGCTTTTGCGCGGGCAGGACAGCCATCTGGGCGGCTGGGGCTATGGCGAGGCCATCGCGCTGGCCGACGCCAACCGGGGCGCCGATGCCTTTGGCTATCGCCGCGAGGCGGTGCAACTGATGCGGCTGGCGCAGAGCCTTTCGGCCAACTGACCCGCCACGCAAGCCGGCAGGGCGTCCCCCCACCTGCCCGACCGGATCAGGCCCGCGCAACTGTCCCTCGCGCGGCCTGCCCCGGCACCTGACGGAGGTCGCGCCTGCGATCTCCGTCCTTTTGCGTTCAGGCGTCAGGGTGGCACGCCTCGCGCGCCAGAAAATCGCGCAGGGTGCGGCCCGGCTCTGGACGAAACCGCCCCGCAGGCGTGGCGTCTGCGATGCGATCGACGCGGAACATGCGGAAATCCCCGCGCAGTTCGCACCACCCGATGCAGGTCCAGACCTGCCCCCAGAACCAGACGCCAAAGGGGCGGATCGTGCGCTGCGTCGCACGCCCGGTCTCATCGCGATAGGCGATGGCCAGCCGTTCTGACGCATTGGCGGCCGCCTCGATCCGGTCGAGCAGGCCCCGCGTCTCTGCGTTGATCGCGCCGGGGGCGATGGCATGGACCTGGACCCGGTCAGCGCGGGCACGGGCGGCTTCGGGCAGCACGACGGCGATCTTGGCCAGCGCCTCCTCTGCCGCCAGCGCCATCTGCGCCCCGCCCATGGCCCGGATCAGCCGCGCGCCGGCGACCAGTGCCACGATCTCGTCATGGCTGAACATCAGCGGCGGCAGGTCGTAGCCGTCGCGCAGCAGATAGCCGACCCCGGCCGCGCCGTCGATCGGCACGCCCGAGGCCATCAGGTCGGCCATGTCGCGGTAGATGGTGCGCCGGGTGACCTCGAGCCGCTCCGCCAGCCCGGCGGCGGTGCAGAGCCTGCCGCCGCGCAGATATTGCAGGATCTGGAACAGGCGGTCGGCCCGGCGCATGGCCTCAACCCCGGCGCGGCTCGAACAGGCCGATGCTGTTGCCGTCGGGGTCGGTGGCATAGGCGAACCGCCCCGGCGGGATCGCGATCACCTCGCTCACCAGCGCACCGCCCGCCGCGACACAGCGCGCCATCCCGGCCTCGACAGTGTCAGGAAGTGCCAGATGCACGGTCGGCCCGACACCCGCACCGGGCTTGCCCACATAGAGGTGCCCGCCAATCGCCCCGGTGTCTGCGGCAAAGTTCAGCATGGGTTCGGGGCCGGTGGTTTCGGCCTGCATTTTCCACCCGAAAACAGTGGTGTAGAAGGTTTCGGCCCGGGACAGGTCGGTCACGGGGACCTCGGTCCAGACGACGGTAGCGGTCATGATGTTCTCCTATGCGACAAAAGCGTCACCATGGCCTCTTGCCATACCCCTGCTGACAGCGTTCTGTCAGCAGTCATCGCGCCCAGCCGAGCCCGTCCTCGGTCAGCCCGGCGGGGGTGTATTCACCACTGACCCAGCCGGAATAGCCCTCGGCGTCGAGCGCGGCAAAGAAGGCGGGATAGTCGATCTCGCCCCCCGCAGGCTCGTGCCGCCCCGGATAGCCGCCCACCTGCACATGCGCGACGCGCGACGCCACCCGCGCCCAGGTGCCCGGCACGTCGCCGGTGATGCGCTGCGCGTGATAGGCATCGAATTGCAGGCGCAGGTTGGGCGCCGCGACCGCATCGAGCACCTCGAGCGCGAGGTCGTAGTCGGCGAGGAAATAGCCCGGCATGTCACCGCGGTTGATCGGCTCTATGGTCAGGCTCTGCCCCGGAGCCTCGGCCGCGGCCCAGCGCAGATTGTCGATATAGGTGGCGCGCGCGGCCTCCCCCTCGGCCACGCCGGCCATCAGGTGCAGATGCTGCGCGCCCAGCGCGCGGGCATAGCGCTGCGCCCGCTTGAAGTCATGGCGAAACCGCGCCTCGCCCTCCGGCACGGCGGCAAAGCCGCGCGGCCCGTCGGTATAGTTCGGCGGCGGGCAGTTGATGAGCACCAGCGACAGGTCGTTGATCGCGAGCCGGTCGAGCATGTCGCGCGCCGCGAGATCATAGGGAAACAGCACCTCGACCCCCGCGAACCCTGCCGCACGCGCCGCCCCGAACCGCTCCAGCAGGGGCAGTTCGGTAAAGAGCATCGTCAGGTTAGCGGCAAAGCGCGGCATTGGCAGGCCTCGGCACGGGTCATGGTCTGACCGACCCCGCCCAACCTGCCTGCACGCCGTCAGTTCAGGTTGATCGTGCCCGTCTGGCATACGTTGACCACGAACTGATCCTGCACGCCATTGGCATATTCCACAAGAAAATCCCAGTTGCAGTTGCGCCCGCCCGGGATGTCGATGGTTGCGGCGCCGCCCGACTGCACGACGTTCTGGCCCAATCGGTCAGGCCCCCAGTTGTTGTCGTTCACTTCCGAGAAATAGAGCCGATAGAGCGTCACGCCGGTGTTGTTGACCACACGCATCCGTTCGGCCAGCGCCGCCCCGGTGCTGGCCACCATCATCAGACCCGCGACCGCCAGTTTTGCAGAAATATTCATGAAAAAAGCCTCTTTCCAGATTAGTGGGTTCCTAGCGCCCATGACGTTAGCATCGGTCCCACCACCTGAGAAGCCGGATTCGCAGGCCGCCTAACCAGGGCCCTGCTCCAGATCGCGCGCCCGGATCAGGGGAAAGAACGCGCCTTGCGAGCGCAGCCCGAACCAGTCGCCCTCGGTCTCGCCGATCTCGACCAGCCGGTAGAACGACTTGCGGTCGATCAGCGCCTCGAGGTTGGCGCGCACCAGCACATAGGGCGCAGGCGCGCCGCTCGCGGCATCGATGGCGACCCGAATCGGGTGGTCCGGCCCGGCCACCACGCTGTCGCCCACATTGGTCTCAAAGGTGATCGCGCCGGCCTGCACGGTAAAATCCACCGCGACAAAAGGCGCGTCATCGACCGTGATGCCGACCTTTTCCCCCGGCGTCACAAGGAAATAGGCGTCACCCTCGCGCTTGATGATTCCCGCAAACAGCCGCACCAGCGCCGGCCGGCCGATCGGCGTGCCGAGGTAGAACCACGTCCCGTCGCGCGCGATGCGCATGTCGATGTCACCGCAAAACGGCGGGTTCCACAGATGCACCGGCGCCGGCCCCCGCCCCTTTGCCACGCGGGCGGCGGCGGCGAGGCTCTCGGCGGAAACGGGCCGTTTCGGATGATCACGGGTTGTTTTGGTCATGGGCCTTTTGCCATGGAGCATCGGCGGTATATCTGTATCAGTGCGCAGTATAGCGGCGGCAAAGGTGAAGTCATGACAACAAACGCGGATCTCGTGGCGCAGATCGAAACTCTGGCCTCCCGGCTGGGCGAGGCGCGCGCCAGCATCGCGCGCCGCTTCATCGGGCAGGACCGCGTGGTGGACCTCACGCTGACAGCCCTGGTCTGCGGCGGGCACGCGCTGCTCGTGGGCCTGCCGGGGCTGGGCAAGACGCGGCTGGTCGATACGCTCTCGACCGTGCTGGGGCTCAAGGGCAACCGCATCCAGTTCACCCCCGACCTGATGCCCGCCGATATCCTCGGCTCCGAAGTGCTCGAGACCGCCGCCGACGGCAGCCGGTCGTTCCGCTTCATCGAGGGGCCGGTGTTCTGCCAGCTCCTGATGGCCGACGAGATCAACCGCGCAAGCCCGCGCACGCAATCGGCACTCTTGCAGGCGATGCAGGAAAAGGAAGTCACCATCGCCGGCCAGCACCGCAAGCTGGGCCAGCCCTTCCACGTGCTCGCCACCCAGAACCCGATCGAGCAGGAGGGGACATATCCCCTGCCCGAGGCGCAGCTCGACCGCTTTCTGGTGCAGATCGACCTGCCCTACCCCGACCGCGCGACCGAGCGTGACATCCTGATCGCCACCACCGGCGTCGAAGAGGCGCAGGCCACGCCCGTGTTCAGCGCGGGCGAACTGCGCGCCGCGCAGACGCTGTTGCGCCGGATGCCCGTGGGCGATGCCATCGTCGAGATGATCCTCGATCTGGTGCGCGCCTGCCGCCCCGACGACGCCACCGCGCCGCAATTCGTCCGCGACAGCGTCAGCTGGGGCCCCGGGCCGCGCGCCGCACAGGCACTGATGCTCGCCGTGCGCGCCGAAGCGCTGATCGACGGCCGCCTCGCCCCCTCGCCCGAGGATGTGCGCGCGCTGGCCGCCCCGGTGCTCACGCACCGCATGGCGCTCTCCTTTGCCGCACGTGCGCGGGGCGAGACGCTGGCGGCGATCATCGACCGCATCGCCACCCAGATCACCCGGGTCGAGGCAGCCGCGTGAGCGAGACCCGCACCATCGCGGCGCAAACGCTCAGAGCCGGGGCCGAGGCGCTGGCCGCCCCGCTGCCCGCGCTGCTGGCCGGGGCCGAGCATCTGGCCAATACCGTGATGTTCGGCGAACACGGGCGCCGCCGCGCCGGGCTGGGCGACACCTTCTGGCAATACCGCCCCGCGCTGCCCAGCGATGATGTGCGCAGCATCGACTGGCGCCGCTCGGGCCGCGCCGACAGCGCCTTTGTGCAGGACAAGGAATGGCAGATCGCGCAGAGCGTGATCCTCTGGGTCGATCAATCCGCCGCGATGGGCTTTGCCTCTGCCCCCGCGCTGCCCAGCAAATCCGCCCGCGCGCGCACGCTTGGCCTCGCCACCGCGATCCTTCTTTTGCGCGGGGGCGAGCGTGTGGGCCTCACCGGCCTGCGCCTGCCGCCCCGGCGCGGCGCAGCACATCTGGAACATCTGGCCGAACTTCTGTCGCAGGACGAGGCGGCCGACTATGGCAGCCCCGAGGCGCAGGGGATGCTGCCGCATTCGCGCGCGCTGTTCATCTCGGATTATCTCGGCGACATCGCGCCCGTAGAGGCCGCGCTCACCCGCGCCGCCGACCGTGGCGTGCGCGGCGCGCTCCTCCAGATCCTCGACCCGCAGGAAGAGGCCTTTCCCTTTGACGGCCGCACGATCTTCGAGAGCATGGCGGGCAGCCTGCGCCACGAGACCCTCATGGCCCGCGACCTGCGCGACCGCTACCTCGACCGGCTGGCCGCCCGCAAGGATCACCTCGCCAGCCTCGCCCGCATGACCGGTTGGCAGTTCCACTGCCACCACACCGACGCGAGCCCCACCGCCGCCCTGCAATGGACCTTCCGCGCGCTGGAGCGGCATATCTGATGGCGCGCGCGGCTCATCATCTTTTGGCCCCAAATATCCCGGGGTCCGGGGCAGAGCCCCGGGTCCCAACGCATGGGGCAGAGCCCCGGGTCTTTCCGTCCCTGCGATCGGCACCCTTCTGATGTGGACCCTCGGCCCCCTCGGCTTTGCCGCCCCCGCCTTGCTGCTCGCACTTGCCGCGCTGCCGCTCCTGTGGCTGATCCTGCGCGCGGTGCCGCCCGCACCGATCCGCCGCCGCTTTCCCGGCGTGGCATTGCTGCTGGGCCTGACCGACGACAGCGTGCAATCCGACCGCACGCCCTGGTGGCTCCTGCTGCTGCGCATGCTGGCCGTTGCCGCCGTCATCATCGGCCTCGCCGGTCCCGTGCTCAACCCGCAGGCGGCGCGCGACGGCACCGGGCCGCTGCTGATCCTGCTCGACGGCACCTGGTCGGACGCGCGCGACTGGCCCGCCCGGCAGGACCGTGTCGCCTCGCTCCTGGCCGAGGCCGGACGCGCCGGGCGCAGCGCGGCGCTCGTCACCCTGACCGATCTGCCCCCGGACGGCCCGCAATTCGTCGCCGCCGATGCGCTGGCCACCCGTATCCCCGCCCTCGCCCCGCAAGCGTGGGAGCCTGATCCCGTTGCGCTCACCACATGGGCCGCGGCGCTCGGCGGCGATTTCGACAGTTTCTGGCTCTCGGACGGGCTGGCCCGCGACAGCCGCGAGGCGCTGCTCGCCGCGCTCGAACGCCATGGCCGCGTGACCGTGTTCCAGACCCCCCGCCAGACCTACGCCCTGCGCCCCGCGCGTTTCGACGGCGGCGAGGTGCGCGTCAGCGCCATGCGCACCCCCGCTGGTGCCCCGGCCGAGGTGCAGGTCGCCGCCATTGGCCCAGACCCGGCCGGTGTCGAACGCCAGCTTGCCACAGCCACCCTCACATTCGCGGCCGGCGCGGCCGAGGCCGAAGCCGCCTTTGACCTCCCCGCCGAATTGCGCAATCGCATCGCCCGGTTCGAGCTTCCGGGCCTGCGATCGGCCGCCGCCGTCACGCTGGCCGATGACGGGCTGCGCAGGCGGGAGGTCGCGCTGGTGATGGGCGCGGGCACGCGCGAGGGGCTCGCGCTGCTCTCACCGCTGCATTACCTGCGCGAGGCCCTGGCGCCCACCGCCGACCTGATCGACGGCACGATCAGCGATATCGTGCTGGCCAACCCCGATGTCATCATCCTCGCCGATGTCGCCACGCTTGCGGCGGGCGAGGCCGAGGCGGTGGCGCAATGGGTGGAAAACGGCGGCCTCCTGCTGCGCTTTGCGGGCCCGCGCCTGGCCGCCAGCGACATCGGCCGCATGGCAGAGGACCCGCTCTTGCCCGTGCGCCTGCGCGCGGGTGGGCGCGACGTGGGCGGCGCGATGAGCTGGGGCGAGCCCAAGACGCTCGCCCCCTTCGCCGAGACCTCGCCTTTCTTCGGCCTGCCCGTCCCCGCCGATGTCACCATCGCCGCGCAGGTGATGGCCCAGCCCGACCCGACGCTGGCCGCGCGCGTGATCGCCCAGCTGGACGACGGCACGCCGCTGGTGACGCGCAAGGCTCTGGGCGAAGGGCAAGTCGTGCTCTTTCACACCACAGCCAATGCCGAATGGACCACGCTGCCGCTCTCGGGACTGTTTGTCGCAATGCTCGAACGCCTCGCCGTCTCGACCCGCCCGGCCACCCCCACGGCTGACGACCTCTCCGGCACCATCTGGCTCGCCGAAGACCTGCTCGACGCCTATGGCACCCTGTCCGAGACCGACACCATGGCGGGCGTCACCGGCGAGCGTCTGGGTGAGGTGCTGGCCGCTGGCCGCCCCGGCGCCGACCTGCCGCCGGGCCTCTATGCCGGGCCCGACAGCCGCATCGCGGTCAATGTGATCGGGGCCGAGACCGCGCTCGCCCCCGCCGCCTGGCCCGCGCGCATCGCGGTCGAGGGGCTGGCGGCGGCACGCGAGATGCGGCTCAAGGGCTGGCTGCTGGGTGCGGCACTGAGCCTCCTGCTGATCGACATCATTGCCTCGCTGGCACTCTCGGGCCGGCTGCGCGGGCCGCGCGCCGATGTGGCGACGCTGGTGCTGCTGGGCCTTCTGGCGCTGCCGCAGGGCGTTCAGGCGCAAGAGGCGCAGGAGACACGGGACACGGCCGAGGCCGATGCGCTTGCCATTCAGGCGACATCGACGGTTGTGCTGGCCCATGTCCTGACCGGCAATGCGCAGGTGGACGAGGTCGCCCTGGCGGGGCTTTATGGCCTCTCGACCGTGCTCTACCAGCGCTCGTCGATCGAGCCGGGCAACCCGGTGGGCGTGGATCTGGAGCGCGACGACATCAGCCTCTTTCCCTTTCTCTACTGGCCCGTCACCGCCGACCAGCCGATCCCCTCGCGCGCGGCCTATGCCAAGCTCAACCGCTTTCTGCGCGGCGGCGGGATGATCCTGTTCGACACCCGCGACGCCGATACCGCAGGCTTTGGCGCGGCCACGCCCGAGGGGCGCAAGCTGCAGGCGCTGGCCCTGGGGCTCGACATTCCGCCGCTGGCGCCGATGCCGCCCGACCATATCCTCACCCGCGCCTTTTATCTGCTCCAGGACGTGCCCGGCCGCCATGCCGGACGCGAGATCTGGGTCGAGGCGAGCGCGCCTGACGCCGAACAGGCCGAGGGAATGCCCTTTCGCCAGCTCAACGACGGGGTCACGCCAGTGGTGATCGGCGGCAATGACTGGGCCGCCGCCTGGGCGATGGACGCACGCGGCGTCCGGCTGGTGCCGGTCGGGCGCGGCGCGGCGGGCGACCGCCAGCGCGAACTTGCCTTCCGCTTTGGCGTGAACCTCATCATGCATGTGCTCACCGGCAACTACAAATCCGACCAGGTGCATGTGCCGGCACTTCTCGAAAGGCTGGGGCAATGACCGGCACGCTGCTGCTCGACCCGCTGCTGCCCTGGCCGCTCCTCATCGTCGTCGCGGCGCTGGCGGGCGCCGGCGTGGTGCTGGCGCTCTGGCGCAGGCTGGCGGGCTGGTGGCTGCGCGGGCTCGCCGCGCTGGCGCTCATCACCGCCATCGCCAACCCCTCGCTGCAACGCGAGGACCGCCAGCCACTCGCCGACATCATCATCGCCGTGATCGACGAAAGCGCCAGCCAGCGCATCGCCGACCGCCCCGCGCAGACCGCCGCCGCGCTGGACAAGCTGCGCGCCGATGTCGCGCGCAGGGCGAACACCGAATTGCGCGAGGTGCGCCTGGGCGACGGCAGCGGCGACGCCGGATCGCTCGTGATGACCGCCCTGTCCGAGGCGCTGGCGGAAGAACCGCAAGGCCGCATCGCCGGTATCGTGCTCATCACCGATGGCCGCCTGCATGACATCGACAGTGCCCCGCCCCTGCCTGCGCCGCTGCATGTGCTGCTCACCGGCCATCCGGGCGACTGGGACCGCAGGCTGGTGGTGCGCAATGCGCCCGCCTTTGCGATCATGGGTGAACAGGTCAACCTCACCGTGCGGATCGAGGATCAGGGCGCGGCACCTGCCGACGCTGGGCCGGTGGACCTCAGCATCGCCATCGACGGCGGCGCGCCGATGCTGTTCCAGGTGCCGCTGGGCGTCGAGATCGACCTGCCGGTGGTATTGCCCCATGGCGGCATGAACGTGCTGCAATTCGCGACCCCGATGGGCGCGGGCGAACTGACCGACCGCAACAATGGCGCCGTGGTGCAGATCAACGGCGTGCGCGACCGGCTGCGCGTGCTTCTGGTCAGCGGCGAGCCGCACGCGGGCGAACGGACCTGGCGCAACCTGCTCAAGGCCGACAGCGCCGTCGATCTGGTGCATTTCACCATCCTGCGCCCCCCCGAAAAGCAGGACGGCGTCCCCGTCGAAGAGCTGTCGCTGATCGCCTTTCCGACCCGCGAGCTGTTCGTGGACAAGCTGTCGGAATTCGACCTCATCATCTTTGACCGCTACCGCCGCCGGGGCATCCTGCCGCCGGAATACTTTGACAACATCGCCCGATATGTCGAGGACGGTGGCGCGGTGCTGGTGTCATCGGGGCCGGAATATGCCAGCGCCGACAGCATCTACCGCTCGCCTCTGGGCCGGGTGCTGCCCGCCGCGCCGACCGCGCGGGTGATCGACCAGGCGTTCCGGCCGCTGCTGTCGGACCTCGGCCAGCGCCACCCCGTCACCGCAGGCCTGGCCGATCTCGCGCCGCCGGCCGAGACCGGCGATGGCCCCGGCTGGGGCCGCTGGCTGCGCCAGATCGACGTGCTGGCAGAGCCCGGCGCAGAGGTGGTGATGACCGGGATCGAGGACCGCCCGCTGCTGATTCTCAACCGCGTGGGCGAGGGCCGCGTGGCGCTGATCGCGTCCGATCAGACCTGGCTGTGGGATCGCGGCTATGACGGCGGCGGGCCGCAGCTCGAACTGCTGCGCCGGCTCGCGCATTGGATGATGAAGGAGCCCGAGCTCGAGGAGGAAACCCTCTGGGTCGAACCTGCCGGCCAGACCATGCGCATCATCCGCCGCACGCTGGCGGCGGCGGCAGACGACATCACCGTCACGCATCCCGATGGCACCCAGACCCTCGTGCCGCTGACCGAGACGACGCCGGGCCGCTTCGAAGCGCTGTGGGAGGCGCCCGAAATCGGCCTCTACCGCCTGAGTGACGGCGCGGTCGAGACGGTGATCGCGCTGGGCCCCGCCGCCCCGCGCGAGTTCGAGCAGACCATCGCCACGGGTGACCTGCTTGCGCCGCTGGTGGACGGCACGCGCGGCGGGGTGCTCGGGATTGCCGACGGCCTGCCCGACCTGCGCGAGGTGCGCATAGGCCGCCCCGCCGCCGGGCGCGGCTGGATCGGCATGACCCCGCGCGACGCCTACCGCACCGCCGACATCACGCGCGATGCGCTGCTGCCGGCCTGGGCCTTTCTGCTGCTGGCCTCGCTGCTGATCCTCGGCGCCTGGCTGCGCGAAGGCCGCCGCTAGCCCAGCTTTTGCTGGACCTGTGTCCTGTTTTGGGCGAGCCTCGCCTGGCGCGACTATTTTCGCGCCAGGCGCGTATTGCAGACAAAGGGGATAGCGGATGGCGGATTTCGATGTGGTGATCGTAGGGGCGGGTTCGGCCGGGCTGGCTGCGGCCAAGGTGCTGATCGCACAAGGCAAATCGGTGCAGGTGATCGAGGCGATGGACCGCATCGGCGGGCGCGCCCATACCACCGACGACTGGTTCGGCATGCCCTTTGACATCGGTTGCGCCTGGCTGCACGCCGCCGATCGCAACCCCTATTTCCCCGAGGCGCAGGCGGCGGGCTGGACGCTCTATCACCACGACATGAGCCTCGATCACCTCTATTTCGGCGACCGCAAGGCCACCGAGGCCGAGATGGCCAAACTGGCCGAGGCCGAGGCGGCACTGGCCGCCTGCGTTGAAAACCACACCGGCCCGGATGACCGGCTGTCGTCGCTGCTGACCGAATGCCACGCGCTGCGGGCGGCCACGACCTTTAGCGGGCCGATGGATTTCGGCAAGGACGATGACGAGATTTCGGTCGCGGATTTCAAGGCCGCCGCCGACCTCGACCCCAATTATTTCACCCGCGAGGGGTTTGGCGCGCTGGTGGCGCGCTTTGGCGCGGATGTGCCGGTGCGCACCGGCTGCCCGGTGCGCCGCGTGGACTGGTCGGGCGCGGGCGTCACCGTGTCGGGCGACTGGGGCAGCATCCACGCGGATGCCGTGATCCTGACCGTGTCGCCCGCCGTGCTGGCCTTTGACGAGATCGCCTTTCATCCCGCCCTGCCCCCCGCGCATGTCGAGGCGGCGTTCGACCTGCCGATGGGCCTGCTCACCAAGATCCCGCTCGAGATCCGGGGCGCGCGGCTGGGGCTCGACGCCTTCGACGACCTGCTGATCGAACGTCACGCGCGCCACGACATCTTTTTCCTGTGTTTTCCGTTCGATACCGACCTCATGGTCGGTTTTGTCGGTGGTGATTTCGCCTGGGAGATCGAGGCCGCCGGCGAAGAGGCCGCGGTGGATTTCGCCACCACCCGCCTTGCCGCGATCTTTGGCGCGGATATCAAGCGGCATGTCGGGCGCGGCCATATGACGAACTGGAGCGCGGACCGCTGGGTGCGCGGCGCCTATGCGGCGGCGCGGCCGGGCAAGGCGCAGGCCCGCGCGGTGCTCGCGCAGCCGGTGGGCGCGCGGGTCTTTTTCGCGGGCGAACATCTGGCCGGGTCGCTGATCCAGACCTGCGGCGGCGCGCGGTTGTCGGGCGAGGCGGCGGCGCGCGCGGTGCTGGCGCAGATCGGCTGACCGCCTGCGGCGACTTGGTGCCGGCTGCCTGCGGCGACTTGGCGCTTGCCGCGGGCGGGGTTTGGTTATATTTTCTTACCAATCAGGAGGAGAGACTGATGGACATGCCCCGCCCCGACGCCGCGATCCTGTCGCGCAAGGCCGCCATCGTGGCGCGGTTGCAGGCCGCGCTGCCTGCCGGCGCAGTGATCCATGATGCCGCCGAAACCCGCGCCTATGAATGCGACGCGCTGACCGCCTACCGCTGCGCGCCGCTCTGTGTGGTGCTGCCCGGCTCGACCGAGGAGGTCGCGGCGGCGCTGCGCATCTGCCATGCCGAAGGCGTGCCGGTGGTGCCGCGCGGCGCGGGCACCTCGCTCGCCGGCGGCGCGCTGCCCACCGCCGATTGCGTGGTGCTGGGCATCGCGCGGATGAACGGCGTGATCGAGACCAACTATGCCGACCGCTATATCCGCGTGCAGGCCGGCCGCACGAACCTGAGCGTGACCGGTGCGGTCGAGGCGCAGGGATTTTTCTATGCGCCCGACCCGTCGAGCCAGCTTGCCTGCGCCATCGCGGGCAATGTCGCGATGAACTCTGGCGGGGCGCATTGCCTGAAATACGGCGTGACGACGAACAACCTGCTGGGCGTGACCATGGTGCTGATGGATGGCACGGTCGTCACGCTGGGGGGCGCGCATATGGATGCCGGCGGGCTCGATCTGCTGGGTGTGGTCTGCGGGTCGGAAGGGCAGCTTGGCGTCGTCACCGAGGCCACGCTGCGCATCCTGCCCAAGCCCGAGGGCGCGCGGCCGGTGCTGATCGGGTTCGACAGCAACGAGGTGGCGGGCGCCTGCGTGTCCGACATCATCAAGGCCGGCGTGCTGCCGGTTGCCATCGAATTCATGGACCGCCCCTGCATCCGCGCGACCGAGGCCTTTGCCCATGCGGGCTATCCCGATTGCGAGGCGCTGCTGATCGTGGAAGTCGAGGGCGCCCCGGCCGAGATCGACGACCAGCTTGCCCGGATTACCGCCATCGCGCGGCGCCACAACCCGGTGGAATTGCGCGAGGCGCGCGATGGGGACGAGGCGGCGCGGATCTGGCTGGGGCGCAAATCGGCCTTTGGCGCGATGGGGCAGATCAACGATTACGTCTGCCTCGACGGCACGATCCCGGTGAGCCAGTTGCCCAATGTGCTGCGCCGGATCGGCGAGATCTCCCGGCAATACGGGCTCGACGTGGGCAATGTGTTCCATGCCGGGGACGGCAACATGCATCCGCTGATCCTTTACAACGCCAACACGCCCGGCGAGCTGGAGAAATGCGAGGCGATGGGGGCGGATATCCTGCGGCTTTGTGTCGAGGTGGGCGGTTGTCTGACCGGCGAGCATGGTGTGGGGATCGAGAAGCGCGACCTGATGGTGAGCCAGTTCGCGCCTGACGACCTCGAGATCCAGATGGCGGTGAAGGATGTGTTCGACCCCGGCTGGCTGCTCAACCCCGCCAAGGTGTTTCCGCTGGCGGCCTCTGAGGCCCGGCGTGCCGCGTGAGGCAGGCGTAGCAGGGGGGCTGTCTGCCCCCCTCGGGGCCTTGCGGCCCCTTCACCCCCCGAGGATATTTCTGGCAAGATGAAGCTGATGGAACCTGAGACAGAAGCGCAGGTCGCGGATGCAATACGCGATGCGGCGGGGCCGCTGGTGCTGCGCGGCGGGGGCACGCGGGGGCTGGGGGCGGTCGCGGGCGATGTGCTGTCGCTGGCGGCCTTGCGCGGGGTGGAGCTTTATGAGCCCGGCGCGCTGACGCTGGTGGTGCGGGCGGGGACGCCGCTGGCGGAGGTGGGCGCGCTGCTGGCGGGCGAGGGGCAACGGCTTGCCTTTGAGCCGCCGGATTTGCGCGGGCTCCTGGGGCGTAGCGGCGACAGCACGATCGGCGGCGTGGTGGCCGCCAATGCCAGCGGGCCGCGCCGGGTGCAGGCGGGGGCGTGCCGGGACTTTGTGCTGGGCCTGCGCTTTGTCGATGGGCATGGCCGCGTGCTGCGCAATGGCGGGCGGGTGATGAAGAATGTCACCGGCTATGATCTGGGCAAGCTGATGGCGGGCAGCCAGGGCACGCTGGGGGTTCTGACCGAGGTCGCGCTCAAGGTCTTGCCGGTGCCGGAGACGGAGGCGACGCTGGTCTTGCCGGGGCGTACCCTGGCCGATGCGGTGGCGGCGATGGCGGCGGCGCTGGGCTCGCCCTTTGAGGTCTCGGGCGCGGCCTGGGAGGGTGGTGCGGCGCTCTTGCGGGTCGAGGGTTTTGCCGGGTCGGTCGGCTACCGCGCGGAGCAGTTGCAGGCGCTGCTGGCCGCGCATGGGGAGAGCGTTGTGCTGGATCCGGAGGCCTCGGCCGCGCGCTGGGCGGGGTTGCGCGATGTTGCGGGCTTTGCCGGGCGGGCGGGCGATGTCTGGCGCATCGCCTGCCGGCCATCGGATGCGCCGGCGCTGGTCGCGCGATCGGGGGACCGCGCCACGGTGCAGCTCGACTGGGGTGGCGGGCTGATCTGGGCGCTGGTGCCGGAGGGCACGGACCTGCGCGCGCGGCTCGGGGTCTATGACGGCCATGCCACGCTGTTGCGCGGCACAGGCGGGCCGGTGTTCCAGCCAGAGGCGGCGCCGGTGGCGGCGCTGGCGGCGGGATTGCGGGCGCGGTTCGACCCGCGCGGGATCTTCAACAGGGGCTTGATGGGCTGATGCAGACGCATTTCACCGAAGCACAGCTTGCCGACCCGGCCACGGCGCGGGCAAACGCGATCTTGCGGGCCTGCGTGCATTGCGGGTTCTGCACGGCGACCTGCCCCACCTATCAGGTGCTGGGCGATGAGCTCGACAGTCCGCGCGGGCGGATCTACCTCATCAAGGACATGCTCGAGAACGCGCGCGTCCCCGATGCGAGCACCGTGCAGCATATCGACCGCTGCCTGTCCTGCCTCGCCTGCATGACCACCTGCCCCTCGGGCGTGCATTACATGCATCTGGTGGACCATGCCCGCGCCTATATCGAAGAGCATTACGACCGCCCCTGGTCGGACCGCGCGCTGCGCTGGCTGCTGGCGCGGATCCTGCCCTATCCGGGGCGGTTCCGCCTTGCGCTGCTGGGGGCAAAGATCGGCCGGCCCTTTGCGCGGCTGATGCCCGACCCGCGCCTGCGCGCGATGCTGGAGATGGCGCCGCGGCAGATCCCGCCGGTCAGCCGCAATGACGACCCGCAGGTGTTTGCCGCGCAAGGGCCGCGGCGGATGCGGGTGGCGCTGATGACGGGCTGCGCGCAAAAGGCGCTCAACACCGATATCAACGATGCCACGATCCGCCTGCTCACCCGGCATGGCTGCGACGTGGTGGTGGCCGAGGGTGCAGGCTGCTGCGGGGCGCTGACGCATCACATGGGCAAGGCGGAGGAGAGCCACGCCACCGCGGCGCGCAACATCCGCGCCTGGACGCGCGAGATGGCGGCGGGGGGGCTGGATGCGATTGTCATCAACACCTCGGGCTGCGGCACCACGGTCAAGGATTACGGGCATATGTTCGCGGGGACCGGTCTGGCCGCTGAGGCGGCAGCGGTGGCGGCCATCGCGCGCGACGTGTCCGAGGTGCTGGGGCGGCTCGCGCTTCCCGCGGGTGCGCCAAAGGGGTTGCGCGTGGCCTATCACGCCGCCTGTTCGCTGCAGCACGGTCAAAAGATCAAATCCGCGCCCAAGGAGTTGCTCGCGCGCGCGGGCTTTACCGTGCTCGAGCCCGCCGACAGCCATCTGTGTTGCGGGTCGGCCGGAACCTACAACCTGATGCAGCCCGAAATCTCGGGCCAGCTCAAGGCGCGCAAGGTCGCGACGCTCGAGGCGACAGCGCCGCAGGTGATCGCTGCGGGCAATATCGGCTGCATGATGCAGATCGGCGGGGGCACGGCGGTGCCGGTGGTGCATACGGTCGAACTGCTCGACTGGGCCACGGGCGGGCCAAAGCCGCCAGCGCTGGCCGAGCTGGCCTAGCGCACTTGCCCTAATTGCGCCGCAAGCGGATGATAGACCAACGGCACCTTTTTGGCGGAGGCCCCATGCGGCGCATCATACTGGCTCTGGGCCTGATCGGGCTGTGCACTGCCGCGCCGGCGCAGGATGCACGGCTGACGTCGCTCGACACCGGTGACGACGCGCGGGGATGGGAGGCGGTAGGGCGGCTCGACATCGACGGCAAGGGGTTCTGCACCGGTGCGCTGATCGCGCCCGATCTGGTGCTGACGGCCGCGCATTGTCTGTTTGACCGCGCGAGCGGCGCGGTGGTGGACCCCGCGCGCATCGTCTTTCAGGCCGGGCTGCGCAATGGCCGCGCGCTGGCCTACCGCGATGTGCGCCGCGCGGTGGCGCATCCCGACTATGTCTATTCCGGCGCCGTGTCGGCGCAGGCCACGCAATATGACCTCGCGCTCTTGCAACTGGTCCAGCCGATCCGCTCGACCAGCATCATCCCCTTCGAGACCGCCAGCGAGATCGGCGAAGGCGCGCAGGTCGCCGTGGTCTCTTATGCCTTTGACCGGCCCGATGCGCCCTCCCTGCAAGAGGTCTGCGACGTCGTGGGCGTGCAGAGCGGGGTGATCGTGTTCACGTGCAACGTCGATTTCGGCTCCTCCGGCGCGCCGATCTTTCAGGTCAGTGACGGGCGCGCGCGGATCGTGTCGGTGGTGTCGGCCAAGGCCGAGATGGATGGCAACCGGGTCGCGCTGGGGATTTCGCTGGCCGCACCGCTCGCGCTTCTGCGCGACCTGATCGGCGGCGCGGGGCTTCTCGCCAGCCCGCCGGGCCAGGTGCGGGTGATCACGCCGGGCCAGCGGGTCGAAACCGGGGCAAAGTTCGTCAGTCGCCCCTGACGCCACCTCTGAGCAAGGCCGCGCCTCTTGAAACCGCAAGGCGCTTTTCCCAGATAAGTCGGGTCGCGGCGCCACGGATGGGCCGCGACGCCCTGCGGCCTGTCCCGTGACGGGAAGGCCGGACAACCGGTATCGCTCAACGGAGGATTCCCGATGCGACATTTCGATCTTGCCCCCCTTTACCGCGCCACGGTCGGCTTTGACCAGATCGCCGACCTGATGGACCGTGTGCTGGCCAATGACGTGGGCCAGACCAACTATCCGCCCTACAACATCGAAAAGACAGCCGATGACGGCTGGCGGATCACGATCGCCGTGGCCGGCTTTTCCGATGCCGACCTGAATGTCGAGGTGCGCGAGAATGCGCTGATCGTCACCGCCCGCAAGGCCGAGGACGAAGGCGAGGCGACCCGCCGTTTCCTGCATCGCGGCATCGCCACCCGCGCGTTCGAGCGGCGCTTTCACCTTGCCGACCATGTGCGCGTCACGGGCGCGAGCCATACTGACGGGTTGCTGCACATCGACCTGCTGCGCGAAGTGCCCGAGGCACTGAAGCCGCGCCGCATCGCCATCGCCAAGGCCGCGCCGGCGGGCGCGCTTGTCGAAAGCACGGTCGTCGCCTGAGGCGGGCGCGTCCCGGGCCCGATCAGGGCGCGACACCATGCCTGCCGATTGCCTGCCGATTGACCATTCCATCGGCAGGCGTTCCCCCGCATAAAGAGGGATGATCCAATCTCCCTTTCACGCCACATGGCAACACCTGCGCTACCTGCCGCTCTGGTCGGCGCTGACCGTCAACCGCTTTCGCGCCTTTGACCGCCGGTCGCGGGCGCTGGGCACGGCGGTGGGACTGGTGCTGCGCTGGTTTCCGGTGGCGCGCCGTCGCTGCGACCGCGAGATCCTGCGCGTCTTTCCCGCGATGCCCCGGCCCGACAGGATGCGCCTGATCCGCGCGGTCGGACAGAACATGGGCCGCACCCTGTTCGAGATCTACCACGCCCCCGCCTTTCAGGCCCGGCCCGCACGCTTCAGCGTCGCGGGCCCGGGACTCGACGCGCTGACAGCCGCCCGTGCGGCGGGGCGGGGCGCGATCATCGTCTCGGGCCATTTCGGGCAATGGGACGCCGTGCGCGCCGTGCTCAAGGCGCGCGGGATGGAGACGGGCGCCGTCTATCGCCCGCAGACCAACCGCCACTATCAGCGCCGCCTGCTCGCCGGGATCAAGGCGGGCGGTCAGCCGATCCTGCCCACCGGCGCGCGCGGCACCGGGCAGATGGTGCGCCACCTGAAACAGGGCGGGTTCGTCGCGATCCTGCTCGACGAGAAATACCCCGAGGGCGAACGGCTCGATTTTCTGGGCCTGCCTGCGCTCACCTCGCTGGCTGCCGCACGGATGGCGCTCAGATACGACGTGCCGCTGGTGCCCGCCTATGGCACCCGGACAGGCGACGGCAGCACCTTTGCCGTGGAGTTCGAGGCGCCGATCCCGCCCAGCGACCCGCGCACCATGACGCAGGCCGCCAATGACAGCCTCGCCGCGCGGGTGCGGGCGCGGCCGGAACAGTGGTACTGGCTCTTGCGCCGCTGGCAGGGGGCCTGAGAAAGGCCCGCGGCGGCGTCAATGCGCCTGCGCCCAGTTCGGCCCCTGCCCCGCCTCGACCGTCAGATGCACATCCAGCCGCACCGCCGGCATCGCCGCGTCCTGCATCACGTCGCGCGCCACGCCGATCAGCGCCTCGGCCGCGCCCTCATCGACCTCGAACAGCAGTTCGTCGTGAACCTGGAGCAGCATCTTCGCGGGCAGCCCGGCAATCGCCCGGTCCATGCGGATCATCGCGCGGCGGATCACATCCGCCGCCGTCCCCTGAATGGGCGCGTTGATCGCCGCGCGCTTGGCAAAGCCCGCCGTCGGCCCCTTGGCGTTGATCTCGGGCGTGTGGATCTTGCGGCCGAACAGCGTGACCACATGGCCATGCGCCTTGGCATAGGCGACCGTGTCGTCCATATAGGCGCGGATGCCGGGAAACCTCTCGAAATAGCGGTCGATGAACCCCTGCGCCTCGCCTCGCGGAATGCGCAGGTTGCGCGCGAGGCCAAAGCCCGAGATGCCATAGATCACGCCAAAGTTGATCGCCTTGGCCTGCCGCCGGATGTCGGGCGTCATCTGGTCGAGCGGCACGCCGAACATCTCGGACGCGGTCATCGCGTGGATGTCATGGCCTTCGCGGAACGCGGCCTTGAGCGTGTCGATCCCCGCCACATGCGCGAGGATGCGCAGCTCGATCTGGGAATAGTCGAGCGAGACCAGCACCTTGCCCGGCTCTGCGACAAATGCCTCGCGGATGCGGCGGCCCTCTTCGCTGCGCACGGGAATGTTTTGCAGGTTCGGGTCGGTCGAGGCGAGCCGCCCGGTATTGGCCCCCGCGATGGAATAAGAGGTATGCACGCGCCCGGTGTCGGGGTTGATATGATCCTGAAGCGCGTCGGTATAGGTCGATTTGAGCTTGCTCAACTGCCGCCAGTCCAGAACCAGCCCCGGCAGCGCATGTTCGGTCGCAAGGTCCTCGAGCACATCGGCGCCGGTCGCATAGGCGCCGGTCTTGCCCTTTGTGCCGCCGGGCAGGCCCATCTCGTCGAACAGGATCTCGCCCAGTTGCTTGGGGCTGCCCACGTTGAAGGCGCGGCCCGCGACCTGATGGATTTCCGCCTCGAGCCCCGCCATTTTCTGCGCGAATGCGTTGGACATCCGCGAGAGCGTGTCGCGGTCCACGCGGATGCCCGCCATCTCCATCCGCGCCAGCACCGGCACCAGCGGCCGCTCGAGCGTCTCATAGACGGTCGTCACCCGGGCGCGGTGAAGCTGCGGGCGGAACGCCTCCCACAGGCGCAGGGTCACGTCGGCATCCTCGGCGGCATAGCGCACGGCATCGGCGACAGGCACGCGGTCAAAGGTGATCGCGCCTTTGCCGCCGCCCAGCAAGCTCTTGATCTCGATGGGGTTATGGCCAAGGTAGCGGTCCGACAGCGCATCCATGCCGTGATTGTGCAGGCCTGCGTGCATCGCGTAGGACATCAGCATCGTGTCGTCGATCGGCGCCACGTCGATGCCGAGCCGGGCAAAGATCTTGGCATCGTATTTCATGTTCTGCCCGATCTTGAGGATGCTCGCATCCTCGAGCAGGGGCTTGAGCAGCGCCAGCGCCTCGGCCATCTCCATCTGCCCCTCGGCCCGCGCGTCCGAGCCAAAGAGGTCGCCCGAGGCCGCCGCCTTGTGCCCCAGCGGAATGTAGCAGGCCTGCCCCGCCGTGACGCAGAGCGAGATGCCCACCAGCTCTGCCCGCATCTCGTCGAGCGATGTGGTTTCGGTATCCACCGCGACATGGCCGCGTTCATAGGCCCGGTCGAGCCAAACCTGCAACGCGGCCGCGTCCGTCACCGCCTCATAGGCGGCATGGTCAAAGGGGATCGCCGGCGCAGCCTCTGGCGTCACCGCCGGCATGGCAGGCTCGGCCACCACAGGCACAGCGACGCCAAGCCTGTCCGCGACGCGCCGGGTGATCGAGCGGAACTCCATCTCGTTCAGAAAGCCCAGGAGCGCCGCAGGGTCGGGCACCCGCACCTCGAGCGTGTCGAGACCAAAGTCGAGCGGCGTCTGCGCGTCGAGCTGCACGAGCTGTTTCGACAGGCGGATCTGGTCGGCGTTGTCGATCAGGGTCTGGCGGCGCTTGTCCTGCCTGATCTCGCCGGCGCGCGCGAGAAGGCTTTCAAGGTCGCCAAACTCGTTGATGAGCAGCGCCGCCGTCTTGATCCCGATGCCGGGCGCGCCGGGGACGTTGTCAACCGAATCGCCCGCCAGCGCCTGCACATCGACGACCCGCTCGGGGCCGACGCCGAATTTCTCGATCACGCCGTCGCGGTCGATCACCTTGTCCTTCATCGGGTCGCGCATCTGCACCGCGTCGCCCACCAGTTGCATCAGGTCCTTGTCGGACGAAATGATCGTCACGCGACCGCCCGCTTCGACCGCCTGCCGGGCGAGGGTGGCAATGATGTCGTCGGCCTCGTAATTCTCGATCTCGATGCAGGCGACGTTGAAGGCCCGCGTGGCCTGCCGCGTGAGCGGGAACTGCGGGCGCAGATCCTCGGGCAGTTCCGGGCGGTTCGCCTTGTAAAGCGGGTAGAGCGCGTTGCGGAAGGTCTTTGCCGAATGATCGAAGATCACGGCGATATGGGTCGGCGCGTCCTGTCCGCCGTCCCGGGTGATCTCGTTCCACAGAATGTTGCAAAATCCACTGACAGCCCCGACCGGAAGCCCATCGGATTTGCGCGTCAGCGGCGGCAATGCGTGATAGGCGCGAAAGATATAGGCCGACCCGTCGATCAGGTGCAGATGACAGCCCTTGCCGAATTGCGTCTGCATGATAGGTCCTCCGAAGTGGTTCAGGAAAGGTTGTGGCATGATCTTGCGTGGTGTTCCAGTTGCGGTTCTGTGCTTGTTCGCGGCGGGAATGTCCGGTGCACAAGAGGCCAGCCCGGCCTGCGCGGCGATCCCCGGGAGCACCGAGTCCTGTGTCCGGGTGCTGGCCTGCATCGGGACAGCGGGGCTGTGGTTCGACGCACAGGCCATCGGCTGGGACACCGGCACGGTGCACGGGTCCACCAGCGATGGCAGCCCCTGCACCGGGACCTGGAATGCCGACGGCCCGCTGGGCATGGGTGTGGCCGCACTGCGCTGCGACAGCGGGCTCACGGCGGATGTGTTTTATTACAATCAGGACAATGCGACAGGCACAGTGATCGGCGCCGGGCAGGACAATCGCGGGCGGGGTATCTCGGTGTGGACCGGGACCAATGTGCTGGAGTTCCTGACGCCGGATGGCCACCTGGCCGCCCGCCTGCCCTGTGGTGGCGGCGAGATCCCGATCAGCTAGGCGGGCTCAGGCCGCCTTGTCGCGAAAGCTCTCGTGGATGTAGCGGCAATCGCAATAGGGGCACTCCACCGTGCCCGTCTCATGCGGCAGCGACAGCCAGACGCGCGGATGGCCCAGTGCGCCGACGCCGCCATCGCAGGAAACGCGCCATTGGCTGACATATTTGGTCTCGGGTGCGGGAAGGGTCATGTCTGGCCTGTCTTGTGCGAACTGCCCCTTTCTAGCGCCCGGCAGCGGGGGCGGGCAAGGGCGGAAAGACCGGCGCGCAGCGCATCGGGCCGGGACGAAAGAATTTTCGTACGAAAATTCTTGGAGGATTTTTCGTACGAAAAATCCTGCCCCGCCGGGGACGCTGCGCCGCGCTCAGGGCAGCATGCGGCCCAGCGACCGGCCGCCGAGGATATGCAGGTGGAAATGCGGCACCTCCTGCAGCCCGTCCTCGCGGGTGTTGGCGATGGCGCGGAACCCGGGCGCGAGCCCGCTGATCCGGCAGACCTCGGCCACGGCCGCCATGAACCCCGCCTGTTCTTCGGCGCTGGCCTCGGCCGCGAAATGATCGAGGCTCATGTAGGCCCCCTTGGTGATCACCAGCACATGCACCGGCGCCTGCGGATTGATGTCGTGAAAGGCGAGCGCATGGGCGTTCTCGAATACGGTCCTGTTGGGGATCTCCCCGCGCAGAATGCGGGCAAAGATGTTTTGCGGATCATAGGCATAGGTCATGGCTGGGCCTTTCAGTCATTGAACAGATAGGGGGTATCGGCCAGCGCGCGCGCCGGGCCGGGCGGCAGGCCGAGGAAAGCCGCGAGGGGCGCTGTGTTCTCGTCCACCGACGCGCCTTCGCGCAGGCGCAGGTGGCTGGCAAAGTTGGCGTCGCGGATGCGGTCGCTTTCGAACACCACGTCATAGCGGATTGTCGGCAGCAGTTGCGCCAGCGTCTCGGGCGAAGTCTGTTCCCCCGCGAGGCCCACGCGCATCGCGTGCCCGATCAGGTAGTCGTCGGTAAAGCGGCATTCGATCTCGAGCAGGCGGGTGGTCGAGCGGTCGGAAAAGAAATCCTGCATCAGGTCGAGGTTCGCCGTGTCGAGGCAGATCAGCAGCCGGTCGGTTTCGTAATAGTCGAACAGCATCCGCATCAGCGCCCGACGGTGGCGGGTGCGTTTGGCCAATGTGGACTGGATGCCGCCGAGATCGGGCAGCGGCGTGCTTTCCTCGTTGAACAGGTAGTCGATTGCGGGAATGTTCGTCTGCGTCCTGATCGCGCCGACCAGCCGCTTGGCCACATGCCATTTCTTGCAGGCGATGATCAGCAGTTCGCGCTCGCGCCCGAGCGAGGTTTCTGTCTCCCAGAACCGCGGGGCGAACCGCCGCCCGATCCGGCCGCGCCCGGTGAGAAAGGTGAACAGCCGCCGCCCCTCGTTCGAGATCTTGAAATCGTCGCGGTCGGAGGCATAGAGCAGCCCCAGCCGTTTCTTGAGCGTGATGGCCTCGGGGCTGATCTTGCGGGCAAAGAGGAAATCCTGCGCCAGCAGCAGGTCGTAGTGATCGTTGTAAAACGTCACCGGCATCCCGTATTCGGTAAACATCAGGAATGTGAGCGTGCGCGAGCGGATCTCGCCCTCGGGCACAAGGTGGCGCACGAGGGTCTGGAAGAACGTCTCGTCCGGGATCCATGTGGTGCGGAAAAAGCGCATCACATCAGGGCGTTGGCGGGTGAAATCGAGGATCCATTCGATCGTGCGCCGCCGCAGGCACCACCACTGGCTGCCGATCATCACCTGGATATCCGCCGGCACCTCGCGCCTGAGGCCAAGCCGCCGCTGCATGTCGAGCGCCCAGTAGAAGGCCTTTTTCTGGGTCCGCTCATTGAAGAAATGCCGGTAATGGAGGCGGTCCTCCTTCATCCCGGTCTTGATCCAGTCGCTGTCGAAGAAATCGACGCTCTCGATATAATCGGCATCCTCGGCATCGAGGAACTTGTGCGCATAGACGGCCGATTTGATCGCCATGCAATCGCCCGACACCATGTAGAAATGCGTGGCGCGGGGAAAGGCATCGGCCGCCGCCTGCACCGCGTTCAGCGTGGCCTGCACCAGCGACCATTCCCCCCAGCCGCATTTGATCCGCCGTCTGGCAAAGGTGACGTTGGGGTTGTCGGCCAGCGCGGCGCGAATCCTGTCATAGGCCGCGATCGGCGCGCGGGCGTCGAAATGGATCGCCATGCAGTCACCCGCAGCCGTGAGTTGCTGCGCCTGCTGGATGATCGCATCCGGATCCTTGTGACAGAGCAGGATAAAGGCGATTTTTGCCATTCAGGAAACCATCACGCCCCAAGCCATCAGGTTGTTTACACCTCATAGCGTGAACAGACGTTGAATATACAGAGTTTGTTTGCTCTTTAGTGCGAGGTGATGTCCTGACGGGCAACCGGCGTGCCGCCGGTGCAGGATGATCGCGGGCATGGCATAGGGCGGGGCGAGATGGGTTTCCCAGGAACATGGATGACGGAAAGCGAAAGCATGGTCTATCGGGTCGTGCCGAAATGCGCCTGCTCTTCGATCGGTCAGATCATGTATTATTCCGATCATGGCGCATTCTTTGACGGCGACATCCACGATGCCACCCGCGGCCTGCACAAATGGGCGCAGGAGGGCAGCCAGGCGGCGATCACCGCCAATGTGAAGGGCGGACAGACCTTTGCCTTTACCTGCGTGCGCAACCCCTACACGCGCATCCTGTCGTCGTTTTTCGACAAGATCTGCGGCATCCAGCGCAACGGCAGACGCTACCGCGGCAACCTCGTCCCGCTCTTGGTGCAGAAATACGGGATCGAGGTCGGCAGCCCCGAGGACAATTTCGACTTTGACCAGATCAAGAGTTTTCGCCGGTTCCTGCTGTTTGCACGCGACACCATCCGCTGGCGCAAGCCGATGGACCCCGACATCCACTGGTCGGCGATGTCGGGTCATATTTCGACCTATGTCGTCAATGGCGGGCGCTATCACCACATTTTCTGGACGGAAAAGTTCGATGAGGGGATGCAGGTGGTCCTCGACCGGACGAAAACGCCGCACAAGGTGGACCTGAAGGCGATCCCGCGGTTCAACGAGAGCGAGGGGCATGGGCCCGCGCGCGCGCATCCGGTCGAGGCCTATTTCGACGACCTGTCGATGCATCTGATGTACGAGATCTACAAGAAGGACTTTACCGTCTTCAAATACGACTTTGACAATCCGGCCAACAAGATGCCCGTGGGCGAGATCGACCTGGCCGAGGTGCATGCGAAGCTGGGGGAATAGGGGGCGCTGCCCCCATCGCCTGCGGCGATTCCCCCGGGATATTTGGGGCAAGATGAAGCCGGGAGATTTTTCATGGTCGCAGGGCGCGGGCGCCCTATAACCTTGCGGACGGGTCAGTCAGTCGCGGGAAAATACCATGTCCATCCTTCTCATGCTCGGCAGCGGGCCAAATGTGGTGGCGGCGCGGGCATTTCCTCGCGCGGCGTTTGACCGGATCGTCGCGATCAACAACGCGTGGCGGGTGCGGGCGGACTGGGACGATCTGGTGCATCCCGAGGATTTCCCGGTCGAACGGCGGCCTGCGGCGGTGGCGCCGGGGCAGCGCGTGGTGACGGCAGAGGATTATGTGCCGGCGCAGAACGCGCTGGGCGGGTTCGTCTATGGCGGCGGCACCATGGCCTTCACCGCGTCCTACTGGGCGCTGCACGCGCTGCGGCCCCGCGTGATCGCCTATCTGGGCTGCGACATGGTTTATCCGGGCGCGGGCAACACGCATTTCTACGGCACCGGTGCCGCCGACCCGCTGCGCCCCGACGTGACGCTGCGCTCGCTCGAGGCAAAGTCGGCGCGGCTGATGGCGCTGGCGGCGGCGCAGGGCTGCGCGCTGGTCAACCTGTCGCAGGATGACAGCCGGCTTGTGTTTCCGCGCGCGACCGTGGCGGGTCTGGGCACGGTGCACCCTGCACCGGTGTCCGGGCCGGCGCGGGCGCAGGCGCTCGCGGCAGAGGCGGCGCTGGGCTATATGGTGCCCTCGGGCCGCTACTGGCTGGAGGAGGCGCGGTTTGACCCGGCCGCCATCGACCGGATCGACGCGCTCTGGCTCGACTCGCTGCCGCAGGCGCTCAGATCAGCCCTTCCTTGCGGAAAAGCTGCTTGAGGTCGGCCTCGGGCCGGGCGCCGAAATGGCTGATGACCTCGGCGGCGGCGAGGCAGCCCATGCGGCCCGCGACGGCAAGCGACTGGCCCGTGGCGAGGCCGTAGAGGAAGCCCGCGGCGAACTGGTCGCCCGCGCCGGTCGCATCGACCGGCACCACCCGGCGCACCGGCACGACGGCCTCTTCTGCGCCGCGCACCAGCACCACGTCATGGCCTGAGCGGGTGCAGACCACCAGCCCGCTGTCGGCGGCGGCCTGTTCCAGCGCGGCACTCAGGTCGGTCTGGTAGAGCGATTCCCATTCGTGTTCGTTGCCGATCACATAATCGAGCTCGCGCACCAGCTTGCGAAAGCTGTCGCGGTGGCGGTCCACGCAGAACGGGTCTGACAGCGCGATGCCGGCCTTGCCGCCCTTGTCGCGGCAGAGCCGCGCGGCGCGTTCAAACGCCTGCTTTCCCTTGGGTTTGTCATAAAGATAACCTTCGAGGAACAGGATCTCGGCCCGGCCTGCCACATCGTCGGACACATCGTCGGGGCCCAGTTCGGACGAGATGCCGAGATAGGTGTTCATCGAGCGTTCGCCATCAGGCGACACGAAGATCATCGAGCGCGAGGTCGGCAGTTCGCCCCCGGCCACCGGTGGATTGACAAAATCGGTGCCGTTCGAGGCCATGGCCTGCGCGTAGAACCGCCCCAGCACGTCGTCATGCACGCGCCCGATGAAGGCGGTCGTGAGGCCGAGGTTGCCCAGCCCCGCCAGCGTATTGGCCACCGACCCGCCGGGCGCCTGCACGCGGTCTGCCATCGCGGCATAAAGCATCTCGCCCCGGTCCCGTTCGACCAGTTGCATGATCCCCTTCTCGATCCCCAAAAGCTCGATCGCGCTGTCGTCGGCCTGGGTGAACACATCGACGATGGCGTTGCCGATACCGACAACCTGATATGATTTCATTGGGTTTTTTCCTCGAACAGGCAAAGGTCACGGATCAGGCAATCGGCGCAGCGCGGCTTGCGCGCGACGCAGACATAGCGGCCATGCAGGATCAGCCAGTGATGCGCATGGTGCTGGAAATCGGCGGGAACATGGTCCTCGATCGCGCGTTCGACGGCCTCTACATCGCGGCCGGGGCAGATGCCGCTGCGGTTGCCGACGCGGAAGATATGGGTATCTACCGCCTGCGCGGGCATATGCCACCACATGTTGAGCACGACATTGGCCGTCTTGCGCCCGACGCCGGGCAGCGACTGGAGGGCGGCACGCGAATTGGGCACCTCGCCGGCGTAATCATCGACGAGGATCTGCGCCATGCGCATGACATTCTTTGCCTTGTTGCGGTAGAGGCCGATGGTCCTGATATGGGCGACGAGCGACTCTTCGCCCAGCGCCAGCATCTTTTGCGGGGTGTCGGCCAGGGCGAAGAGGCCCCGCGTGGCGCGGTTCACCCCCACATCTGTCGCCTGGGCAGACAGCGCGACCGCGACCAGCAGCGTATAGGCATTGACATGCTCAAGCTCACCCTTGGGTTCAGGCGCGGCGGCCTGGAACCGGGTAAAGATCGCGCGCAGGGCGTGGTAGTCGAGCTGGCGGGTCATCGCATCACCTATGCCCGCGCGGGGCGGGCTGGGCAAGCGGCGAGATGCGCAAAATCCGGGTCGCCATGCCGCTGGGGCGAGGCTAGCTTGGCCGGCATGGAACAGGATCACAGCTATCATTACGCCGTCATGGCCCGTGCCATCGCCCTCATCGACGCGGCCGAGGCGCCGCTGAGCCTCGATGTGCTGGCCGCCGCGATGGACATGTCACCCGCGCATTTCCAGCGGATATTTACCCGCTGGGTCGGCGTGTCGCCCAAGCGCTATCAGCAATACCTCACGCTCGACCATGCGCGCGGCCTGTTGCGCGACCGGCACAGCATGCTCGATGCGGCCGAGGCGGCGGGGCTGTCGGGGGGCGGGCGGCTGCATGACCTTTTCCTGCGGTGGGAGGCGATGACGCCCGGCACATTCGCCCGCGCGGGCGAGGGGGTGGTGATCCGGCATGGCACCTGCGAGACGCCCTTTGGCCCGGCGGTGGCGATGGCGACCGACCGGGGGCTCTGCGGGCTGGGATTTGCCGCCGAGACGGGCGAGGCCGCGACGCACGCCGATCTCGCCGCGCGCTGGCCGGCGGCGACCTATGTCGCTGACGCGGCCGCCGTGGCGCCGCTGGTCGCTGCGGCCTTTGGCGGGGGGGGCGAGACGCGGCTCCACCTGATCGGCGCGCCGTTCCAGATCAAGGTGTGGGAGGCGCTGCTGGCCATCCCCTCGGGCCATGTGACCACCTATTCCGACATCGCGGGCGCCATCGGCCATCCGCGTGCGGTGCGCGCCGTGGGCACGGCGGTGGGGCGCAACCCGATAAGCTGGCTCATCCCCTGCCACCGTGCGCTGCGCAAATCGGGGGGTCTGGGCGGCTATCACTGGGGTCTGCCGGTCAAGCGCGCGATGCTGGCCTGGGAGGGCGCGCGGGCCGACGCGGTGGCCGCGCCATGAACTTTCGGCGAAAACCTGCGCAAGGCGAAGCTGATATTGGATAGCACCGGCAGGGATGCGATATGATAGCGATCAAGCGCGTGAGCCATGCGCAATCACAGAATGGAAGTTGACCGATGACATTTGCAAAATTCCCCCTGGCGCTTGCCGCCATCTCTGCCCTTGCGCTGACCGCCTGCGAGGCGCCGCTGCCGGGCCAGACCAATGACAACGCCCGTCAGGGGGCGCTGGTGGGTGCGGGTCTGGGTGCCGTGCTCGGGGCCGTGACCGGCAACAACAGCGATGAGCGTCTGCGCAACGCGGCGATCGGCGGCGCGCTGGGGGCCGGTCTGGGCGCCATCGGCGGGTCGAACCTCGACCGGCAGGAGGCCGAACTGCGCCAGCAGCTCGGCGCCAATGTGGGCATCGTGAACAACGGGCAGAACCTGACCGTGACGCTGCCGCAGGACATCCTCTTTGCGGTGGACAGCGCCTCGCTCACCTCGGCGCTGCAAGGCGACCTGCGGTCGGTGGCCGCCTCGCTCAACCGTTACCCCGAGACGACCGTCAACGTGATCGGCCATACCGACAACACCGGTGCCGCCGCCTATAACCAGGACCTCAGCCAGCGCCGCGCGCAGGCGGTGTCGTCGGTTCTGGTCAACGCAGGCGTGGCGCCGGTGCGGGTGCGCGCCATCGGCCGGGGCGAGGATCAGCCGATCGCGTCAAACCTGACGCCCGAAGGCCGCCAGCAGAACCGCCGGGTCGAGATCATCATCACCCCCAACTGAGACCACAAGGGGCCGCCCATGGTGGCGGCCCCTGCCCTAGCGGCGCACCATCGGTGGCATGTCGAACAGGATCGCGCCACCTAGCATCAGCGCCTGCCCCGGAAAGCTCGTCACCGCGTCGCACTGCCGGTCCATCCGCTGGATGAGGTCGGTCAGCACCGCTTCGCGCGCCCGCGGCTCTGTCCGCGCCCGCGCCCAATCGGCAGCGGCGGCATAGTCGCCGGCCAGCACCAGCAATTCGACGCCGATCCCCGGCGCCTCTTCGCCGCCTGTCGCCATGTCCCCCGCCCGCAGCGCCGGGGCGAGCGTGACCCAGGCCGCCCAGTCGAAACCGGTGCCGAGCAGCGCCGGTCGCACCGGCAGATCGTCGGTTTCGCCAGACATGAAGGGGCGCCACGCCTCGACCGCGACCACCCAGTCGAGCGTGTCGGCCGCCCGCCCCGCATAGTGGCGCACCTTGGGCGTGGGCCAGTCGAAGCCCCCGAGCGCGTTGCGCATCTCCGGCCCTGCGGCCTGCAGAACAGCCGCATATTGCATGGCCCAGGCGGCCTCCTGCGCGCGGATGGGGTCAATGGTGCCCCCGGTCAGCGCCGCCAGATAATCTGCGGCCGCCAGCCCCACGGCATCATCGCCAGTCATATTGTAAAGCGTCGCCATGAAGCCCGACTGCCCACTGTGGAACTGCGCCGCGACCGCATCGCGGATCATTTGCCGCTCTGCACCGCCGTCCTGCAGATAGACCAGCCCCGGCCCGAAGGTCGCGATCATCGCCGGACCGGCGAGGTCTTGCAGCAGCGTATCGTCGGGATGACGCGCGAGGATCGCGCGGTACTCGGTCAGATCTCTCATCGACCCCGCAACCTGCGCGGCGGTGATGACCTCGCCGGCGGCCTCCGCATTGGCGGCAAAGGCGCGCTTGAAGGCGTCATCCTGATCCGCGACCAGTGGCCAGACCCCCTGCGACAGCGTGACATTCGACAGCGGCTCGGCAAAGCGCGGGTCGGCCCGGCCAGCGGCGAGCAGGCGGAAATAGGTCGCGCCCTCGCGCTCGAGCAGGACCGCGCGATGGGTGTGGCGCATCCCGACGGCCCCCATGAAACCGGCAGGCACATCGCCCCCGGCCGCCAGAGTGGCCTCGACCCCACCGGTTGCCAGACCGAGCGCCAGCGCCATGTCGGCGGCAGCGGCGACGCCCCCCGCGTCCGCCTGCGCCCGAAGATGCGCCTGCATCTCACCAGGGGTCATGCCGGCGTAGTGCATTTGCAGATAGAGCGCCTCTTCTCCCGTGCGCCGCTGCGCGAGGCGCGGCATCTCGGGGCGCAACGCCATGATCTCATCGGCCAGCGCGAGGATGGTGGTGGTATGCGGACAAACCCCCACTGGCGCATTGTCCGCCAGAACCGCCTGACCGGAGATCCCAAGGGTCAGCAGAACCCGCCCCAAAAGTCGCCGCATCCGCAAACCCTTTGTCTGTTTGCCCGATCACAGCCGGCTTTGCGGCATCGGTCAAGCCACGGTTGAGCTCTGCCGGCCGTGGTCATATGATCTGACCAATCGCCGCAGGAGCCATCATGCCCTTTGAAAAGGTCCAGCCGGAAAAGCTGTCGCTCGGCGTCGTGCGCCAGATCGAGCTCTTGATCCTGCGCGGCATCCTGCGCCCCGGCGAACGCCTGCCGGCCGAGCGTGAACTGGCCGACCGGCTCGGCGTCTCGCGCCCTTCGCTGCGCGAGGCGCTGGCCGAACTGCAGGCGCGCGGGCTGCTCGCGAGCCGGGCGCAGGCGGGCGTCTATGTGGCCGATGTGCTGGGGTCCGCCTTTTCGCCGGCGCTGGTGCGCCTTTTCGCCAGCCACGACGAGGCGGTGTTCGACTACATCGCCTTTCGCCGCGACATGGAGGGGCTCGCGGCCGAACGCGCGGCGCGGCTGGGGTCGGATACCGACCTTGCCGTGATCGCGACGATCCTGACCCGGATGGAGGCCGCGCATCTCAAGCGCAACCCCGAGGAAGAGGCGCATCTGGACGCCGATTTTCACCTCGCGATCATCGAGGCGAGCCATAACGTCGTGATGCTGCACATGATGCGCTCGATGTATCAGCTCTTGCGCGAGGGGGTGTTCTACAACCGCCAGATCATGTTCCGCCAGCGCAGCACGCGCGAGATGCTGCTCGACCAGCACCGCGCCATAAGTGCCGCGCTGCAGGCCCGCGACGCAGAGGCCGCGCGCGCGGCGGTGGCGGCGCATCTGGGTTATGTCGAGACCGCCCTGACCGACCAGCAGAAATCCGACCGCAACGAGGCCATTGCCCGCCAGCGCCTCGCCCATGAACAGGAGCGGGACTGAAACGCAAATGCCCGGCCACCTGCGGGGCCGGGCATGCGATGGGTCAGCGTCGGGCGGTCAGTGCAGCTTTGCCTCGACCTCGGAGATGGCGTCGTCGATGAGCTTGTTGCCCTGCGCGGCGGTCATCTGTGCAGCGATGACATCCTGGGCGGCCCTGACGGCGACGGTGATCGCCCGGTCGCGCACATCGCGGATTGCGGCGGCCTGGGCGCTCGCGATCTGATCCTCGGCCGAGGCGAGGCGACGCGCGACAGAGGCGCGGATCTCGTCCTTGGCCAGCACCGCGGCCTTGGCGGCCTCGTCGCGCGCCGTGGCCACGATCCGGTCAGCCTGCGCCTGCACGTCCTTCTGCTTGCGCTCATAGGAGGCGAGCAGCGCCTGCGCTTCTTCGCGCAGCGCCCGGGCTTCGTCCAGTTCGCCGCGGATCGCTGCCGCACGCTTGTCGAGCAGCCCGCCGACCATGCCGGGCACCTTGAAGTAGATCAGGACGCCGACAAAGACGAGAAAGGCCAGCAGAACCACGAAGTTGGTGTTCTGGAGCGAGACGAACGGTCCGCTGGCGGCAAAGGCCGGTGCGGCGGCGAGGCCGAACACTACAGAGAGAAGGTATCGCATCAGGCGTCTCCCTTCATGCGGGCGCTCACGGCGGTGGCGACAGCAGCGGCGTCCACATTGGCGCCCAGCGCTGTGACCAGCGCCTCGGCGGTGTCGCGGGCCACGGACAGCACGTTTTCCACGGCGCTGTCGCGGATTGCGGCAATCGCCTTTTCGCTCTCGGCGGTGCGCGCGGCGATTTCGGCATCGGCCTTCTTGAGCTCGATGTCCAGTTCACCCTGGATCCCCGCCTTGGTCTCGGCGATGATCCGGTTCGCCTCGGCGCGGGCATCGGCCAGCGCCTTTTCATAGGCGGCTTCGGCCGCCACGGCACGCGCCTTCATCTCTTCGGCGGCGGCCACGTCATTGGTGATCGTCCCCGCCCGTTCGGCCAGAACCGCCCCGATCCGGGGCAGCGCGATGCGCGACAGGATGAAATAGATCACGACGAGCGTGACCAGAAGCCAGAAGATCTGGTTCGGGAAGGTCGAAAAGTCGAGCTGCGGCATGCCCGCGCCCGTTTCGGCCCCGTGTTCGGCTAGTGTCGCTTCGTCAGCCATGATCGTCCCTCCGTCGGACCCTTTGGATGCAACGGGGGCGCGGACGTTGCCGCCTGCGCGCCCCGTCGGTCAAGGAGAACCGGACGCTTAGACTGCGAACATCAGCAGCAGGGCGACGAGGAACGAGAAGATCCCCAGCGCTTCGGCAAAGGCCAGGCCGATGAACAGCGTGGCGGTCTGCGACGCGGCGGCCGAGGGGTTGCGCAGGGCACCGGCGAGGTAGTTCCCGGCGACGTGCCCGACACCGATCGCGGCAGCGCCGGAACCGATGGCGGCCAGACCGGCGCCGATGAATTGACCCATTTGTGCGATATCGCCTTCCATGACTTTTCTCCTTGAGGATGGAATTGGAATGAGGGGGTTGGCCTGACCTTAGTGATGCGGATGCAGCGCGTCCTTGAGATAGACGCAGGTCAGGATGGTGAACACATAGGCCTGGATGCCGGCGACCAGCACCTCGAGACCATAGATGGCGGTGATGGCCAGGATCGACACCGGCGAGATCAGCGTGATCGCGGCAAAGCCCGCGAACACCTTGATCACCGCGTGACCGGCCATGATGTTGCCGGCAAGACGGATCGAATGGCTGACCGGGCGCACGAAGTACGAGATCACCTCGATGATCGCGATGACCGGGCGCAGCACCAGCGGCGCTTCTTTCATCCAGAACATGGCAAGGAAGGCCGGGCCGTTGAGCACGAAGCCCAGGATCGTCACCGCAAAGAAGACGCCAAAGCCCAGCACCGCCGTCACCGCGATATGCGACGTGGTGGTAAAGGACATCGGCAAGAGGCCGAGGAAATTGGCGAAGAGGATGAACAGGAACAGCGTCATGATGTAGGGGAAATACTTGACCCCCTCATGGCCGGTCACGTCCTCGACCATCTTGTAGACAAATCCGTAGATCAGTTCGCCCACCGACTGCACGCGGGTCGGCACGATGGCGCGGCCGCGCGACCCGACGACCAGCAGCAGAAAGATGCACAGCACGGCAATCGACATCCACAGCGTGACATTGGTCGGCGTGTACCAGGCAATCGGACCCTCGCCGAACAGCGGTTTCACGATGAACTGGTCGAGCGGGTGGAACACCAGCCCGCCTGCGTCTGCGCTATGTGCCTCGTCAGCCACGTGTCTCGCCCTCATCCCTGCCGGCCTGCGCGGCCAGCTGCTTTTTCTGCACCTCCTGCGCCGATCGCATCATGGTTTTGACACCCGCCGCGAGGCCCAGGAATATGAACAGCACCAGAAAGATGGGCAGGGTGCCGAAAAGGCGGTCCAGCCCGTATCCGATGCCGAAACCGATCGAAAGACCGGCCACAAGCTCGATCACCATCCGCCAGGCAAGCTGCGCCTGGGAATAATGTTCCTCGGAATGGGATTTCACCTCTGGCGTGCCCCTGGCCGCTGCGATCCGCTGTTCCAGGGCCCGCAATCGGGCGGCGTGGTCAAGCGTCTCGTCGGGGTCGGGCACGCGGTTTGTCCCTTCGTCGGATGACATGGGACTATGCGGCGCAGCCCCATGAGTCAAGCGCCCGCGATGACCCGGCGGGCACCCTTCATTTGTCTGTTTTTATTGAGTATTTATTGCACAGAGAAGCCGGCTGCGCGGCGCGGGGGGCCGTCGTCGCGCCCCGACGGACGGGTCGGCATATTCAACCATCCGGTTGACGTTTGCCGCGCGGCGGACTTCTATTGTGGCATGACACGTGCTCTCGACAGCGTCTTTGCGGCCCTGGCCGACCCCACGCGGCGCGCGATCCTCGCGATGCTGCTCGAGGATGACATGGCGGTGACGGATGTGGCGGAGCCTTTTGCGATCTCGCTCGCGGCGATCTCGAAGCACCTGCAGGTGCTGGCCGAGGCCGGGCTGATCAGCCAGGAAAAGCGCGGCCGGGTCAAATGGTGCAAGCTCGAGCCGTACGCGCTGCGCGAGGCCAGTGTCTGGATGCAGGGCTTTGGCCTGATGGAGGGGCTCGACCTCGACGCGTTCGAGCGGTTTCTGGATCAGGAACTGGCGGCGCCGGTCTGACCGGCGCGCGGTCAGACGATGCCGGCGAAGCGCAGGACGGCGAGGACGATCACGACAAGGCCGACGAGATAGATGATGTTGCGCATGGCTGAGCTGTCCTTGTGCGAATGTCGGGGGGTCTCACGTCCGGTCCCGGTTTCGGGGCCCCGGCCACATTGTTACGCAACAGCAACATTCAGATCACGGTCAGGCGGGCCGGGCGAACAAACGGGGCTGCCCGTGGCCTGTCGTGCGGCATCGATAGACCGTCATCGCCACCGGCCGCAACCGTGCCGTTGCGGACAGCATCGCCGCAGGCGGGGCCTGCTCAGCAATGCCAGCCCTTGGCGGCGTCCTTGAGAAAGGTCAGGAAGGCCTGCACCTTGGCCGTGCGGTGCAGATCGACATGGGTCACCAGCCAGAGCGGCGCGGCCCATTCTTCCTGCACGGGGATCACCTCGACCAGGTCCGGGTGCGCCTTGACCTCATGGGCCGGGACAAAGCCGATGCCGGCGCCCGCCAGCACCGCGTCGAGTGCTGCGCGGTTCTCGTCGGTGCGGAACACGATCCGTTCGGCGGGCACATGGCGCTGCATCCAGCGGTGGAACGGGGCGCGGCTGTCGTCGCGGTCGAGCCCCACGAACCAGTGCTGCGCCAGCGCCTCGACCCCCTCGGGCAGGCCGAACCGGTCGATATAGGCGCGCGAGGCGACGAGCCGGGTCTGCATCTGCATCAAGGGTTGCACGACATTGTCGGGCTGTTCTGGCGCGGCCCCGGCACGGATCGCCACATGCGCCTCGCCATATTCCAGCCGGAACAGCCGCTCCCCGGTCAGAAAGCGCACCACCAGCCCCGGATTGGCCCGCTGAAAGGCGGAGAGCACCGGCGTCAGCAGCGGCGAAACCACCGCGAGCGATGTCACGACCAGCTCGCCCGAGACGCCCTCGCCGCGCCCCTTGATCCGCCCGACCAACTGGCTGAACTGATCCTCGGTCGCCTGCGCGACCAGGAGCAGGTCGGCCCCCGCCTCGGTCGCGGTATAGCCGCGGGCATGGCGCTGGAACAGCTTGACGCCCAGCCGCCCCTCGAGCGCGTCGATATGGCGGATGACGGTGGCATGGTGGACGCCCAGCACCTCGGCGGCGCCGCTGACCGTGCCAAGCCGCGCCACCTGATAGGCGGTGCGCACCTCGTCCCAGTTCTCCATCATGGCGGGGCCTTTTCTGTGCATCAGCGAACGGTCGCAAGAGAATCCATAGCGATTGCGCAAATTGCCGCAAGAGGGCAGTTGCCGTCCGCGCGAGGGCGCAATTGCGCTTGGCCGATGCGTGCCGGTCAGGCAGGATGGCCACATGAAGATCGTGACCGACACCCCCGGCGAACTTGTTCTCGAAAGCCGCCCCTGGCGCTTCGGGCTCGGGATGGTCGCGGTCTATCTCGTCATCGTCTGGAACGCGCTCAAGCTGATCGGAAACGGCGGCATCATCGGGGGCGTCGCGATGATCGTGTTCGGCGCGGGGTTTGTCTGGCTGATGTTCCACGGCTTCATCCGGCTCGAGATCGTGCGTTTCTCGCGCGACGCGGGCAGCGTGTCGATCTTGCGGCAGGGCATGAGCGGGCGCATGAGCGAGACGATCGCGCTGCGGGATGTCGAGCGGGCCATGGTGCAGACCTATGACCATGGCGACAGCGGCCCGACCCACCGCGTGGCCCTCGTGCTGCGCAGGGGCAAGGCGCCGACGGTGCCGCTGATGCTCGCCTATACCGGCGGCGGCGGCGCGACACGCACGACGGCGCGGATCAATGACTGGCTGGCGGGCCGGCACGCTTGACTCTGCGGGCCTGACGGACGTAGAGGACGAGGATCACCGGAATGCATTGCGCTTTCCGGTCCCGGCCCCGTGGCAGGGATCGCCGTCCGTCAGCGCGTCGCGCCCACGGGCGCGATTGTGTTTGAGCGGTCGCCCCCCATATGGGCGGCAGGGTGTGGCAGGTCGAAAGGAGACCGAAGGCATGTTTGAAAATCTCTCCGAACGCCTTTCCGGCGTCTTTGACCGGCTCACCAAACAGGGCGCGCTGTCGGATGCCGATGTCGCCACCGCCCTGCGCGAGGTCCGCGTGGCGCTGCTCGAGGCCGACGTGTCGCTGCCGGTCGCGCGCGACTTTGTGGCCGCGGTGCAGGCCAAGGCTGCCGGCCAGGCGGTGACGAAATCGGTCACGCCCGGACAGCAGGTCATCAAGATCGTGCATGATGAGCTGGTGCATGTGCTCACCGGCGAGGGTGAGCCCGGCGCGCTCAAGATCGACAACCCGCCCGCGCCGATCCTGATGGTGGGCCTGCAGGGCTCGGGCAAGACGACGACGACCGCGAAACTCGCCAAGCGGCTGAAGGAGCGCGAGGGCAAGCGGGTGCTGATGGCCTCGCTCGACACCAACCGCCCGGCCGCCATGGAACAGCTCGCCATCCTCGGCGCGCAGATCGGCGTCGATACGCTGCCGATCGTCAAGGGCGAGGACCCGGTCGCCATCGCAAGGCGGGCCAGGACGCAGGCGAGCCTCGGCGGCTATGACGTCTATCTGCTCGACACCGCAGGGCGGCTCCACATCGACGCTGACCTGATCGCCCAGGCCGCCGCCGTGCGCGACGTGGCGCAGCCGCGCGAGACACTCCTGGTCGTCGATGGCCTCACCGGGCAGGACGCGGTGAATGTCGCGACAGAGTTCGACGCCAAGATCGGCGTGACCGGCGTCGTGCTCACCCGGATGGACGGCGACGGGCGCGGTGGTGCGGCGCTGTCGATGCGGGCGGTGACGGGCAAGCCGATCCGCTTTGTGGGTCTGGGCGAAAAGATGGACGCGCTCGAAACCTTCGAGCCGGGGCGCATCGCAGGCCGGATCCTCGGCATGGGCGACATCGTGGCGCTGGTGGAAAAGGCGCAGGAGACCTTTGAGGCCGAACAGGCCGAGCGCATGATGAAGCGGTTCCAGAAGGGTCTGTTCAACATGAACGACCTGCGCGCGCAGCTTGAGCAGATGCTCAAGATGGGCGGCATGGAAGGGCTGATGGGGATGATGCCCGGCATGGGCAAGATGAGCAAGCAGATGGCCGATGCGGGCATGGACGACCGCGTATTGCGTCGCCAGATCGCGCTCATCAACTCGATGACGAAAAAGGAACGCGCCAACCCCGATCTGCTGCAGGCCTCGCGCAAGCGGCGGATCGCGGCGGGGGCGGGACTCGAGGTGTCGGAGCTCAACAAGCTGCTCAAGCAGCACCGCCAGATGGCCGACATGATGAAGAAGATGGGCAAGATGGGCAAAGGCGGGATGCTCAAGCAGGCGATGCGGCAGATGATGGGCAAGGGCGGCCCCACGCCAGAGGAAATGGCGGCGGCACAGGCGCAGATGGCGCAGGGCGGCATCGCAGGCGGCATGGCGGGCGGCCTGCCCGGCGGGATGAGCCTGCCCAAGGGCTTTGGCGGACAGAACCCGTTTGGCAACATGGGCTTGCCGGGCGGGCTTTCGGGACTGGGCAAGAAGAAATGACCTCGAGCCGGCACAGGAACGGTGAGCGCGAGGGGGGCTTTGCCCCCCGCCTGCGGCTCCCCCCAGGATATTTGGGGCAAGATGAAGCGGGAGGGGCTTTCGCTTCATCTTGCCATAAATATCCCCGCCGGAGGCACCTGCGGCCTGTCACGGGCGCCGTGCGCGGAGGGGCGCGCGGATGAACCCGATGCTGCAGACCGAACGGCTGGTGCTGCGCCGGCCGCTGCCGGGGGACTGGCCAGCGTTTCATGACTTCATGATGTCCGACCGTTCGACCGCCTTTGGCAGCCACGGCAATCTCGGTCGGGCGTTCAGGGCCTTTGCCGCGGAACTGGGGCATTGGGAGATCTTTGGCTACGGCATGTGGGCGGTCACCCGGCGCGGCGAGGAGACCTGCATCGGGCTGGTCGGCCCCTGGACCCCGCCGGACTGGCCCGAGCGCGAGGTGGGCTGGATGATCCTGTCCGCTGCCGCCGAGGGCACCGGCATCGCCACCGAGGCCGCGCGGGCGGCCATCGCCCATGCCTATGGCACATTGGGCTGGGACACGGTGGTGAGCTACATCGGGCCGGAAAACGTCCGCTCGGCCCGGCTCGCGGAAAAGCTGGGCGCGCGGCGCGACGCGGAGGCGCCGCAGCCCTATCCCGACGCACCGGTGCTGGTCTATCGCCATCCCCGGCCGGAGGCGCGCGCATGACCCTGACGCTCGACACCGCGCGCCTGATCCTGCGTCGGCCAGAGCCGGCGGATGCCGCGGCCTTTCTCGCCTATACCGGGTCGGAGCGGTATCGCCGCGAAAGGGGCGACCGCCCGCTGCCCGAGCAATGGAACTATTTCGCGGCACTGATGGGGCATTGGGAGATCCGCGGCTATGGGCGCTTTCTCGTCTGTCTGCGCGACGGTGGCACGATCATCGGACATGTCGGCCCGCTTTATCCCGAAGGCTGGCCCGAGCGCGAGATCGCCTGGCATCTGTGGTCGGACGCGGCCGAGGGCAAGGGCTATGCCCATGAGGCGGCGCGCGCGGCGCGCGACCATGCGTTCCAGACCCTGGGCTGGGACACGGCGGTGAGCTATATCGCGCCCGACAACGCCCGGTCGCGCGCGCTGGCCGCGCGGTTAGGCGCGCGCATCGACACCGATGCCGCGCAATTGCCCTATCCCGACAAGCCCTCTGTCGTCTATCGCCACCCGCGCCCCGAGGCCCGCCCATGACAGACACCACCGCCACCGCTGCCGCCGCCCTGCTGCGCGAGCACCGCGAGAGCATCGACCGGCTCGACGCGATCCTCGTCTATACGCTGGGCGAGCGGTTCAAGCACACGCAGGCCGTCGGCCGCCTCAAGGCGCTGCACAACCTGCCGCCCTCCGATCCGGTCCGCGAAGAGGCCCAGATCGCCCGGCTCACCGATCTTGCGAAGGAGGCCGATCTCGACCCCGAATTCGCCAAGAAATTCCTGGCCTTCATCATCCGGGAAGTCATCAAGCACCACGAGAAACACCTCTCTTAACACCCCATTGCCAGAACAGGAGATACCATCATGGCCATGAAAATCCGGCTCGCCCGCGGCGGTTCGAAAAAGCGTCCCCACTATGCCATCGTTGCGGCCGACAGCCGTATGCCGCGCGACGGGCGCTTTGTCGAAAAGCTGGGCACCTATGCCCCGATGCTGCCCAAGGACAGCGAGGACCGCATCCGCATGGACCTCGACCGGGTCAAGCACTGGCTGGGCCAGGGCGCGCAGCCGACCGACCGCGTCGCGCGGATGCTCGAAAACGCCGGCCTGATCGAGAAGAAGGTCCGCGCCAACCCGACCAAGGGCGAGCCCGGCAAGGCCGCCAAGGACCGCGCCGCCAAGAAGGCCGCGCGTGACGCCGCCCCGGCCGAAGAGGCCGCCGCGGAATAAGCACTACCCGGGAGGGCGCCGTCACGCGCCCTCCCGATACCTCCGGGACCATCGCCATGGCGTCAGAACGTGTCATCGTCGGCAGCCTTGCCGGGGCCTTTGGGGTCAAGGGAGAGGTGCGGCTGAAATCCTACTGCGCCGACCCCGCGGCGATCGCGACCTATACGCCGCTCTCGACCGAGGACGGGCGGCTGTTTCGCGTCGTCGTGCTCACCGGGCAGATCCCCAACGGCTTTGCCGCGCGGATCGAGGGGATCGACAGCAAGGAAGAGGCCGATGCGCTCAGGGGTGCCGCGCTTTATGCGCTGCGCGCGCGGCTGCCGCATCTGGCGGATGACGAATATTACCACGCCGACCTGATCGGTCTCGCGGTCAGCGACACCGGCGGCACGCCGCTCGGTACGGTCAAGGCCGTGCTCAACCACGGCGCTACCGACCTCCTGGAAATCGCGCGGCCCGAAGGCGGCGAGACGGTGCTCTTGCCCTTTACGTTGGCCGCCGTGCCGACCGTGGACATCGCCAGCGGGCGCATCGTGGCCGACCCGCCTGACGGGCTGTTCTAGGCGATGGCGGACGAGAAACCGCTGCGCGCCGCCGGGCGCAAGTCGATCCGGCCCACGGCGCAACCGCGCGACCTGATGGCCGAGGAGGACCTAGCGGGCGTCTGGACTGCGCAGGTCATCACCCTGTTTCCGCAGGCCTTTCCCGGTGTTCTGGGCGAAAGCCTGACCGGCCGCGCCTTGCAGGAGGGACTGTGGCAGTTGCGCACGCTCGACCTGCGCAGCTTTGGCGAGGGGCGGCACCGCAATGTCGATGACACGCCCGCGGGCGGCGGCGCGGGCATGGTGCTGCGCGCCGACATCCTCGCCGCCGCGGTCAGTCAGGCGCTGGCGCAGGCGCGCGGCCAGGTGCCGGTGATCTACCTCTCCCCGCGCGGCCAAAGGCTCGATCAGGCGATGGCGCAGCGGCTGGCGCAGGGCGACGGCGTCATCCTGCTCTGTGGCCGGTTCGAGGGCGTGGACGAGCGCGTGATCGAGCATTTCGGCATCCAGGAGGTGAGCCTGGGCGACTTTGTCCTGACCGGCGGCGAGATCGCGGCGCAGGCCTTGATTGATGCCACGGTCCGGCTTATACCCCGCGTGCTCGGGAATCATGCATCCACCGAGGAAGAAAGCTTTTCCTCCGGCCTGCTCGAACATCCGCAGTATACGAAACCTGCCGTCTGGGACGGGCGCGCGATACCCGAGGTTCTTCTCTCGGGCAATCACGCCAAGATTGCCGCCTGGCGCAGGGATATGGCCGAAAGGCTGACCAAGGAACGACGACCTGACCTCTGGCGGGCATACCGTGCGGCGCACGGCCTGGACCCGGATGAAGACCAAGAGCTCTAGGGTTGTGATATAACCTCTGCGGGACAAACCCGTGGGCAGATGAAAAGGAGCGGATCAGATGGACCTGATCGCACAACTCGAGGCGGAACAGATCGCCGCGCTGGGAAAGACCATTCCCGATTTCAAGGCCGGCGACACCGTGCGCGTCGGCTTCAAGGTCACCGAAGGCACCCGCAGCCGCGTGCAGAACTATGAGGGCGTCTGCATCAGCCGCAAGCATGGCGCGGGCATCGCGGCCTCCTTTACCGTGCGCAAGATTTCCTTTGGCGAAGGCGTGGAACGTGTGTTCCCGCTCTATTCGACCAACATCGACAGCATCACCGTGGTCCGCCGCGGCAAGGTGCGTCGGGCCAAGCTCTACTACCTGCGCGACCGTCGCGGTAAATCCGCCCGCATCGCGGAAGTGGCCAATTACAAACCCAAAGACGGCGCCAGCGCCTAAGGAGACGGACAGATGAAAGCGGATATTCACCCCGACTACCACCTCATCGACGTCAAGATGACCGATGGCACCGTGGTTCAGATGAAATCGACCTGGGGCAAGGCGGGCGACCAGATGGCGCTCGAGATCGACCCCTCGGTGCACCCGGCCTGGACCGGCGGCGGCACGCGCCTGATGGACACCGGCGGCCGCGTGTCCAAGTTCAAGAACAAATACGCGGGCCTGGGTTTCTGAACCCCGACCGTCGCGACAAATGGAAACGCCGCCCCGAGGGGCGGCGTTTTGCGTTTTGGCCCGGTTTTCAGGCCCTGTGTTCGGGCCCTGTGTTCGGGCCCTGTGTTCGGGCCCGGTATTCAGGCCCGGTATTCAGGCCCGCGTGCGGCGGCCGAGAAAGCCCAGCGCGACCAGCACCACCGACACGGCGGCGATGATGTAGAGCGTCATGTCGGGGACGTAGAAGGTCGTGTAGATCTCCCAGCCGAGCAAGCGCAGGATTTCGCCCACTTCGGTATAGTTGCCCACGAGGTGCCCACCGAGCGTCCCGGTGATCCCCACCAGCACCACACCGATGCCAGAGAGCAACACCATCACCCAGCGCGCCATTCCGTTCCACATGTCAGCGCCATGCAGAACGCGGATCACCGCGAGCAGGGCGAAATAGGCCAGCGACCAGCTTGCCACCAGCATGTGGTTGCGGCCCATCGGGGTGGAGGACAGCGTCTGCCACGGCCAGACCTGGGTGCCGAGCAGATAGGCCAGCGCGCCGGCCAGCACGCCCAGCACCAGAAAGACCGGAAGCGCGCGGTCCATCGCCTGCCCCAGCGGCCCGCTGTCAAGCGCGCGGATGAAGATGCACAAGGACGCAATCATCCACAGGGCGATGGGAAAGTGGACCATGACAACGTGATAGGCGGCCATGTTCAGGCTCCTTTCTGATTGGAAATGGTGGCGTTCAGCGCCACGCCAAAGGCCGCGATCAGCACCACGCCGGCCAGCAGCGTGAGCATCCATTGCCGCCGGATCTGCTGGCGGAACTCGACCTCGATGCCATAGTTGGCCAGTTGTTCGGGGCTGTGGCGCGCGGCGACGGGGATGCCCTGCGCAATGCTGCCGGCCCCGGCATGCATGTCGCTGTTGAGCATCGGCCAGGTCACCTGACCGGGGTAGAACAGCGTCACGTCGGTCCAGGTGTCACCCCAGGTGGGCGTGCGGCCCACAAAGGGCGTGGCCACGATGTCGGCCTCATGCCCAAGGCCAAGGCTGAACGGCAGCGAGACATAATGCCAGCGCGCGCCGGTCGCGTTGCGGTGGATGGCAAAGGCCACGTCATAGCTGCCATGATCGCGCAGGATCTTGTCGTCCTCCGGGTGTCCGGTATCGAGCGCGCGGCTCAGGGTCACGTCCCAAAAGCCGTCGGCCCAGCGTCCCTGCCCGCCCACAACCGCGATGTCGGCGCGCGACTCCGTCGGCGTCCGCACAAAGCGGCGCGGCAGCACGTCGCCCTCTTGCCAGACATGGGCGGGGTCGTAGGCCACCGCCTGCCCGGAGATCAGCGCATAGGTCTGATCCTGGGTGATGGTGCCGGCCATCACGTCGTCCCACTTCAGCGCGGCATAGCCCGCCGTCGCCTCGTCGAACATGAACTTGGGCTGGTTCAGGTCTCTGTCCCAGTTGGTGCCGTAGCTCGACCCGCCGGCGTCACCGTCACGCCCGGTGGCGATGTTCTGGTCGTCGGCCGCGCCCACCGGGTTCGACCGCCCGCCGCGCCAATGCCACAGGTCCAGGAAATACCCCGCCGACCGCAGGTTGGCCTGCACGGAATCGGGCGCCATGTCGTCCCATTGACCCAGGGTGTTGCGCGTCATGGGAAGGTATTTCGTGACCTCCTCGGGCGCCTCATCCGTCAAGGTCGCGAGCCCCTGGCCGATGGTGATATAGCCGCCATAGCGTGAAAACTCGGGCACGCTGCCATCGTCGAGCATCATCGCCACGCGGTCTTCGTGCAGGCCGTCAGGCTGCGACCCCGGCACCGCGCCGCCCTTGTTGACCCAGGCGCCGTCGGTAAAGAGCATCATGTCGTGAAAGATGCCCGGCCGTTCCGCAGGCCAGCGGTAGCGAAAGAACATCGTGTCGGCGTTATAGGCGGCCTGCACCTGCAACGGGACGGTCAGCGTCTCGGGAATTGCGATATTGCGGGCGGGGTCATCGCTGACCACGCCACCTCCGTGGGTAATCCAGGACACGACGAGTGTCCCGGCAAACAGCGCGGTTGCGCCCAGCAGCTTGATGGTATTCATGGTTTCGCCTTTGTGTTGCATCGCAACGACCCCGTGCGCGAGACTGCGTATGTCTGGCGCACAAAGCGTTTGCCGACCAATGCTGCATCCTACCGCAGCCGCAGCCGCAGCGGGCTGACATGGATCAAAGACGCAAAGACCGCAGCACCTGTGGCATTCCTGCGCGCGGCCACGCAGACATGCGAACGCCGGCCCCTTGCGGGACCGGCGTGAAACCTGCGCGCTGTGTCAGATGTCAGGCCGCGCTGCGCGACCGGGGCCGGCCGCCGCCCGCACCGCCGGTGCCGCCGCCCGCGCCGCCCTGCCGGCGCCGCTGGCCCTGCGGCTTGGCTGTCGCATTGGCGGGCGCACCGCCGCCCCCAAAGCGCCGGCGTTGGCCGCCCGCAGGGGCCCCCCCGCCACCGCCACGCTTGCGCGGGGCCTCTTCGCCTTCCCAGGGCGTGCCGCTCGCGACCGGGATCGTGGCCTTCATCGCCTTCTGGATGTCGCGCAGTTCGCCCATCTCGTCGGGCGCACAGAAGGCGATCGCGGCCCCCTCGGCCCCGGCGCGCGCGGTGCGGCCGATCCGGTGGACGTAGTTTTCGGGCACATTCGGCAGGTCGTAGTTATAGACATGGCGCACGCCGGGAATGTCGATACCACGCGCGGCCACATCGGTCGCGACCAGCACGCGGGTGCGCCCTTCGCGGAAATCGCGGATCGCGCGCTCACGTTGGCCCTGGCTCTTGTTGCCATGGATCGAGGCGGCGGCAAAGCCTGCCTTTTCAAGCTGGGTGAACAGCTTTTCGCAGCCATGCTTGGTCCGGCCAAAGACCAGCGCAAGCTCGTTGCGGTGCTTGTCGAGCAGCTCGATCAGCAGGTCTGTCTTGGCCTTCTGTGCCACGAAATGCACCGACTGCTCGATCTTGTCCACCGGCTTGCCCGGTGTATTGACCTCGACGCGCACCGGATCGGTGAGAAAGGCCTGCGCCAGTTCGGCCATCTGTTTGGGCATGGTGGCCGAAAACAGCATCGTCTGGCGGCTGGCGGGCAGCAGCGGCGCGATGCGGCGCAGAGCGTGGATAAAGCCCAGGTCGAGCATCTGGTCCGCCTCGTCGAGCACGAGGAACTCGGTCTCGCCCAGCGTCACGGCGCGCCGGTCCAACAGGTCGATCAACCGGCCGGGGGTGGCGACGAGCAGGCTCACGCCGCGCTCCATCTTCTTGATCTGGCCGGTGATGCCGGCGCCGCCGACCACCAGCGCGACCTTGAGGTGCGAGCCCTTGGTGAACAGCTCGAGCTGATCGGCGATCTGCTTGGCCAGCTCGCGCGTCGGCGCGAGCACCAGCGCACGCGCCGAGCGCGGCGCCGGGCGTTCGCCGTTCTTGAGCAGCCGGTCCACCATCGGCAGGCCAAAGGCCGCCGTCTTGCCGCTGCCGGTCTGCGCAAGACCCATCACGTCGCGCCCGTTCATGGCGTGCGGGATGGCCTGCGTCTGGATCGGCGTCGGGTCGGTGATGCCTTGTTCGGCCAGCGCCGCAACGAGGCGGGGCGCAAGGCCCAGCATGTCGAAATCCATCCTGGATTGTCCTATCGGGTTCGGGGCCAGCCTGGCTGACCCACGGGAATGACACATGTCCCGGCCCGGAACGGACCGCGACGGCAAAAGGGTTGCGCCCTGTGCTCTGACCAGCGGACCGGATGTCCCATGGCCGTCACGGCGCGGCCCCTTGCGTGAAAGTGGGAACCAGTCTGATCCGCGGCCTTGCGCCATGATCCGCCACGCGGATCTGCGCCCTGCTCACGCGGCAGCGGCTGTCGGTCGAATGTCAGATGGCCTGCGCGTGATGCAAAGTCAATGCCCTTGACGCAATTGCGCCCCTTGCGGCGCGCGGCTGCTTCCCCTAGGCCCCGGCGTTACACTAGGATGCGGCGGAATATCGGGGGCGGGACTGTGGCGCATATCATCGTTGTCGGAAACGAAAAGGGCGGCGCGGGCAAATCGACCGTGGCGATGCATCTGGCCACCGCGCTGGCGCGCATGGGGCACAAGATCGGCACGCTCGACCTTGACCTGCGGCAGAAATCGCTGGGTCGCTACCTCGAGAACCGGCACAAATACATGGCGCAAGCGGGGCTTGGCCTCCCGACCCCCGCCTATGCGGACCTGCCAGAGATCGACCAGGCGGCGCTGCAACCCGGTGAGAACATCCTCGACCACCGCCTGTCGGCCGCCGTGGCCGGGCTCGAGCCCGCCTGTGATTTCATCCTGATCGACTGCCCCGGTTCGCATACCCGCCTGTCCCAGGTCGCGCATTCGCTGGCCGACACGCTGGTGACGCCGCTCAACGACAGCTTTATCGACTTTGACCTGCTGGCGCATGTCGATACCGATGGCGAGACGATCCTCGGCCCCTCGGTCTATTCCGAAATGGTGTGGAATGCGCGGCAGTTGCGCGCGCAGGCGGGGCTCGAGCCGATCGACTGGGTTGTGGTGCGCAACCGGATGGGCGCGCAGAACATGGTCAACAAGCAGAAGATGGAAGCGGCGGTGGGCAAGCTCGCGCGCCGCATCGGGTTCCGCGTGGCGGCGGGGTTCAACGAACGGGTGATCTTTCGCGAATTGTTCCCGCGCGGGCTGACCCTGCTCGACCTGCGCGACATCGGGGTGAGCAACCTCAACATCTCGAACGTGGCGGCCCGGCAGGAGCTGCGCGATCTGGTGCGCGCGCTGAACCTGCCGGGGGTGAGCGTGGAGTTCTGAGCAAGGCCAACCCTGACCGCCCGCGGGGGCAGGCCGAGACGGGCCGAGACGGGCCGCCGCAGCGCGCTCAGCTATACCCCATCTGGCGCACCGATTGCCGCCGCGCGCCGCGCCGGAGGCCCGACAGCGCGCGCAGCAGCACAAAGGCGGCCACGATGGCGCCAAAGATCCCGCCCAGCAGCATTATCGCCGCCCGATCGCCCAGCAGCGCGCGTTGCAGCGTGGCCTTCAGCCAGAGGGCCTTTTCCTGCGCCATGGCTTGCAGGCCGGCCAGATCGACCTTGTCAAAGGCGGCGCCGACAGCCTCGGGCATGGCAAAGGACGGAGCAGTGGCGACCGGCGGGGGCGCCACGGCCTCGGGCAGCGCCGCAACGCCGAGCGCGGCGCGGACGCGGGCATGGTGTTGCGCGATCAGGCTGGCGGCAGAGCCATCGGCAGGCGCGGCCTGCGCCACGATACCGCGCCGCCCGGCGGCAGCTTCATCGCCGGTCCTGTCCAGCAGCACCGCGCCCAGCAGAACCGCAAAGGCCACGGCCACCACGCCAAAGACCGCGCGGCGCAGCACGACCGCAAGGCCCAGCGGCGCGCGGGGGGCCGTGGCCTTGCCTTGCGGTGCAGGGGCCCTGCCTTGCCGTGCAGGGGCCTTGCCTTGCGGTGCAGGGGCCTGCCCCGTGCGGCGGGCATGGGCGGCGTTCTTGGCGGCGAGGCGTTCCTGCCAGGTGCTCTGCCCGTCGCGCCGCTGCGGCGCCATCTCGGGGGTGGCGGCGATATAGGACGGAACCGGCGCCGACGCAGGCGCGGCCCGCCCGGCCTCGCGCGGCCGGATCGCCAGGGTCAGCAGGCTCACAAGGGCGAGCCCACCGGCCACCTTGCACCAGAAGCCAAAGACGGTCGCCTGCGCAAAGGGCGCGGGCGCACCCTGCATCTGCTGCCAGATGCCAAAGGCCATGGCCCCGGTCGCCCCCAGAAACAGGACAATCCGCAGCGCGGTGAGAGCACGGGACATGATGACACTCCTCGGTCAGATGCGAGGCATATCATCAGCGCGCATTGCGGCGCGAGTTTGGCGACAATCGTGCAGGACCGGGCGCAAAGTTGACAGCCGTCACCCCAGCCGCACGCCTCCATCGCGCAGCCCGCGCGTCACGCTGCCGGTGGCCGGCACCAGCGGGATCAGGCAGGCCTGCACCGCGTGATAAAGGTCGGGCTTGCCGGCAAAGACGCGGTTGACCGGGCGCAGGTCATCGTCGATCTCGGGGTGCCAGGCGCCGCCCTGCCGGTCGATCAGATGCGCGTCGGCAAAGCTCCAGATCCGGCGATACCATCCCTCGAACGCCTGCCCGCCCCCTGTCGCGCGCAGCACCGCCGCCGCCGCGATCCCTTCGCAGCAGGGCCACCAGTAGCGGTCGGCGCGGTCGGGCGCATCGTCCCAGGTGAGGGTGTAGTAGAACCCGCCGCGCGCCCTGTCCCAGCCGATGGCGCAGGTGTGCAGGAACAGCGCGCGCGCCGCCTCGATCATCCAGCCGTGCCGTTTGCCGCCCAGCGCATGAAGCTGGTTCAAAAGCCGCGCCCATTCGAGCGCATGGCCTGGCGTCGTGCCAGCCGGGCGGAACATCGGGTCGCCCGCATAGGCGCGGTCCACGTTCCAGGCGGCATCGAAATGCTCGGCCACGCGCCAGCCCTCGGCGCGGGCGTGGCGGTTGATGATCAGATCCGCGATGCGCTCTGCCATCGCCAGATACTGCCCGTCGCCCGTGGCCTCATAGGCCGCCATCAGCGCCTCGGTCAGGTGCATGTTGGAGTTCTGGCCGCGATAGTCGCCAAGGCTCTGCCAGTCGGCGGCATATTCCTCGGTCGTGGCGCCGGCGGCCGCGTCCCAGAACCGCGCCAGCAGCACCTCGGTCACATCGGCGAGCAGGCGGTCGGCATCGGGGTGGCCCGCGACCTTGGCGGATGCGGCCGCGAGCAGCACAAAGGCATGGCCATAGGCCTGTTTCGTCGGGTTCACGAGGCCCGCATCATCGACGCCCCAGTGATAGCCGCCATGGGTGGCGTCGCGGTGGCGCGTCCAGATGAACGCCATCCCGTGGTCGATGATCCGGTCGGCGCCGGGCAGGCCAAGCTGATGCGCCATCACATAGCAATGCACCATCCGCGTGCTGTCATGGATCTGCCGCACCGCGCCACCCGGCCCCACCGGCAGCGGCAGGCCATGATCGCCCAGCGGAAAGAACCCACCGCGCGGATTGATGAGTTGCGGCTGGAAGAACCCGAACAGCGCGCGCGCCTGGTCCAGCAGCCAGAGCCGGTGCGCCGGGCGCGTGGTGAAATCGTCACCGGTGGTGCCGGACCAATGCGGGGCGGTGTCAGAAGCGGTGTCGGTGGGGGTCATCGCGGGCAACTCCTGCGCAGGAAACTGTCCCTGCGTCATATGCAAATCGCGCGCGGCTTAGAAGGGCGAAGTGCCCCGCCTGGGCGGGGCACTCCGGTCACGTCAGGCCAGATCGAAGCGGTCGGCGTTCATCACCTTGGTCCAGGCAGCGACGAAATCGGTCACAAAGCGGCCGGCGTTGTCGTCCTGGGCATAGACCTCGGCATAGGCGCGCAGGACGGAGTTCGACCCGAACACCAGATCGACCCGCGTCGCGGTATGGCGCACCGCGCCGGTCGCCCGGTCCACGAGGTCATAGAGGTTCATGCCCTTGGGCACCCATTTGTAGGCCATGTCGGTGAGCGTGACGAAAAAGTCGGTCGTCAGCGCACCCGGCCGGTCGGTGAACACGCCATGCGCGCTGCCGCCATGGTTGGCCCCCATCGCCCGCATCCCGCCGATCAGGCAGGTCATCTCGGGCGCGGTGAGCCCCATGAGCTGCGCGCGGTCGAGCAACAGCTCTTCGGCGGATACCGCGTAGTCCTTCTTCAGCCAGTTGCGGAACCCGTCCGCCAGCGGCTCGAGCACGTCAAAGGAAGCGGCATCGGTCGCGGCCTCGCTCGCATCGCCGCGGCCCGGCGCAAAAGGCACGCTGACGGCATGGCCGGCGGCCCTGGCCGCCATCTCGACCCCGACATTTCCCGCGAGCACGATGGTATCGGCAAGGCTCGCGCCCGCCTTGGCGGCCAGCGGTTCGAGCACCGCCAGCACCCGCGCCAGACGCGCGGGCTCGTTGCCGGCCCAGTCCTTTTGCGGGGCGAGGCGGATGCGCGCGCCATTGGCGCCGCCGCGCATGTCCGACCCGCGATAGGTGCGCGCGCTGTCCCAGGCGGTCGCCACCATATCGGTCAGCGACAGGCCGGACGCCGCGATGGCGGATTTCAGCGCGTCCACGTCATAGCCCACCGGCCCGGCAGGAACAGGGTCCTGCCAGATCAGATCCTCGGACGGCACTTCGGGGCCGACATAGCGGGTCCTGGGGCCCATGTCGCGGTGCGTGAGCTTGAACCAGGCGCGGGCAAAGGTCTCGCTGAAATAGGCATGATCGGCGGCAAAGCGTTCGCAGATCGCGCGATAGGCCGGGTCCACCTTCATCGCCATGTCGGCATCGGTCATCATCGGCATGACGCGGCGGGTCGGATCCTCGACATCGACCGGCATATGCTCGGGCTTGATGTCGATCGGGCGCCACTGGTTCGCGCCGGCGGGGGATTTGGTCAGCTCCCACTCATAGCCGAACAGCAGGTCGAAATAGCCGCCATCCCATTTGACCGGGTTGGTCGTCCAGGCGCCCTCGATCCCCGAGGTCACGGTGTCGCGGCCCACGGCGCGGGTGGTGTGGTTGATCCAGCCCAGGCCCTGTTCGGCCATATCCGCGCCTTCGGGTGCGGCGCCCAGCAGGGTCGCGTCGCCATTGCCATGCGCCTTGCCGACGGTATGGCCACCGGCGGTCAGCGCCGCGGTTTCCTCGTCATCCATCGCCATGCGGGCAAAGGTCTCGCGCACATGGGCGGCGGTGCGGGCCGGGTCGGGCTGGCCGTTCACGCCTTCGGGGTTCACATAGATCAGGCCCATGTGGACAGCGGCGAGCGGGTTTTCCAGCGTGCTGGCGTCATCGAGGTCGCCATAGCGGTTTTCCGACGGGGCGAGCCATTCGGTCTCGGACCCCCAATAGACGTCCTTCTCCGGCGCCCAGATATCGGCGCGGCCAAAGCTGAAGCCATAGGTCTTGAGCCCCATCGACTGATAGGCGATGTGGCCCGCATAGAGGATCAGGTCGGCCCAGCTCAGCCTGTTGCCGTATTTCTTCTTGATCGGCCACAGGAGGCGGCGCGCCTTGTCCAGGTTGGCATTGTCGGGCCAGGAGTTCAGCGGCGCAAAGCGCTGGTTGCCGGTGCCGCCGCCGCCGCGCCCGTCGGCGAGCCGGTAGCTGCCGGCCGCGTGCCAGGCCATGCGGATCATCAGACCGCCGTAATGGCCCCAGTCTGCCGGCCACCAGTCCTGGCTGTCGGTCATCAGTGCGGTCACATCGGCGCGCAGCGCGTCAAAGTCGAGCGTCTGCACGGCCTTGGCATAGTCCACGTCACGCAGCGGATTGGTCTTGCTGTCGTGCTGATGCAGGATGTCGAGGTTGAGCGCGTTGGGCCACCAGCCCGTCACCGACGCCGCCTGCGTGGTGTTCGCGCCATGCATGACCGGGCATTTGCCGGCCTCGTTCGTGCGATTGCCATCCATGATGTTCTCCTTGTCTGGCGTGTAAGACGCCGCACCGACCGCGCCCCGGCAGGGAGGCAGAATCGTTGCGAGAGGTTGATTTGAAACCTGTCTAACATGAACGGTCCATAATACAAATTTGCATTTCCAAATGATTGGTATAAGTTTTTGTTATGAAATCACTGACCCTCCGCCAGTTGCGCTATTTCGACGCCCTCGCCCAGCACGGCCATTTCGGCCGTGCGGCCGAGGCCTGTGCGATCTCGCAACCCGCGCTGTCGCTCCAGATCCGCGAGCTTGAGGACACGCTGGGCACCACGCTGGTGGAACGCGGCGCGCGCCAGATCCGGCTGACCGCGACGGGCGAGGCGCTGGTCGCGCGCGCCCGCGACATCCTGCAGGGGGTGGACGAGCTTGCCAACCTCGCGCGCGCGGCCGCCGGGCCACTTTCCGGGCGGCTGCGGATCGGGGTCATCCCCACCGTCGCGCCCTATCTCTTGCCGCGCGTGATCGCGACGCTGGCGGCGCGCTACCCCGCGCTCGACCTGCGCCCGCGCGAGGCGGTGACGCAAAAGCTGGTCGAGGACCTGCGCGAGGCGCGGCTGGACGTCGCCATCGTGGCGCTGCCGGTGTCAGAGCCGTGGTTGCAGGAATTGCCGCTGTTTTCCGAGGAATTCGTGCTGGTGCGCCACACCCGTGACGCCGCAGCGCCGGTGCCCAACCCCGATACGCTGCGCGAAATGCGGCTCTTGCTGCTCGAGGAGGGGCATTGTTTCCGCGACCAGGCGCTGTCCTACTGCCGCCTCTCGCCGGGGATGCCACGCGACCTGATGGAGGGCAGCGCGCTGAGCACGCTGGTGCAGATGGTGGGCGCGGGCATCGGCGTGACGCTGATCCCGCAGATGGCGGTCGCCATCGAGACCCGCAGCGCCCCGGTCGCCGTCGCCCGCCTGCCCGAACCCCGCCCGATGCGCACCATCGGCCTGGTCTGGCGCAAGACCAACCCGCTGGGCGGGCAGTTCGCCGAGCTGGGCGAAGTGGTGCGGGGGCCGGGGAGGGGCTGATCCCCTGGCCACTGCGCAAGGGGGACGGAGGGTCAGGTCAGGGAACGGCCCGGTCAGGGAACGGTCAGGTCAGGTCAGGTCAGCGAAATGTCCATCGCGACCTCCGCGCGCCACCACGCCGCACCGGGCAAGCGGGCCTGGGCCTTGCGCCAGGGCGATGCTTGAAACCCTGGCAAAGGCAGGGCGTCGCCTCGCATTCGACGATTTCACGACAGGAGAGGAAAGGACGTGGCGGACTGGAGAGGATTCGAACCCCTGACCCCTTGATTCGTAGTCAAGTGCTCTATCCAACTGAGCTACCAGTCCGCGAGGTCTGGGGCGATGTAGCCCCGGCGCGGGGGGTTTGCAAGGGTGAATTGCACCGTTGCGCGACGGGCGTTCACTCGGCCGCATCCCGCAACGCGATCTCGGACTTGGGCAGGCACAGCGCGAATTCGGTGCCGGTCGCATCCGACCGCCGCAGTTCGAGCAGCCCGCCATGGCCGCGCAGCAGTTCGGCCGAAATCGCGAGGCCAAGGCCCGCGCCGCCCTTGGTCGCACCGCCCTGAAAGGGCTGGAACAGATGCTCGCGCGCCTTGGCGGGCAGGCCGGGGCCGGTGTCGAAGATATGGATCCACCAGGCCTCGTCATCCTCGCTGGCGCGCAGGCAGATCTCTCCGGGCTTGCCGGTCGCCACGATGGCCTGACGGGCGTTGCGCACGAGGTTCAGCAGCACACGGTAAAGCTGCTCTCCATCGGCGCGCACCAAAAGGCCCGCCGGCACATCCTCGGCAAAGGACAGGTCGTGGTCGCCCGCGGCGAGGCGTTCGGCGTCGATCACATCGTTCACGATGGCGGCCAGCGGCACGCGGGCAAGCGCGGGCGGCGGTTCTTCGGCGCGGCCAAAGGCGAGCGTGCCCTCGCACAGGTTCACGGCGCGGGTGATCGAGCCCACCAGCTTGGGCGCCATCCGCCGCACCAGCGGGTCTTGCGACCCCTCGATGCGGTCCACGAAAAGCTGCGCGGTGGTCAGGATGTTGCGCAGGTCATGGCTGACCTTGGCCACCGCGCCGCCAAGCTGTGCGAGCCGCTCTTTCTGCTTGAGCGCGCCGGTGAGTTGCGTCTGCAGCGACTGCAGCGCCGTCTCGGCCTCGCGCAACTCGGTGATGCTGGCCGCAGGGCTGATGATGCGGCGCGCGTCCTCGGGTGCTGCGGCATAGCTCTGCATCGCCGCGACAACGCCCTTGATCGGGCGCACCAGCAGCCCGCGCACCGCGTAAAACAGCAATGCGGCCGTCACGACCGAGATCACCAGCGACAGATAGAGGATGTTGAGGCCGTAATCGACCATCGCCGCGCGCAGCGGGCCGGTCGCCATCGTGACCTCGATCAGCAGGCCGCCATCCTTGACCGGCTCGCCGATCACCCGGATGATGCGGTTCTCGCGGTCCCACAGCAAGGCCATCGCATCGCCGATCAACGCCGCTGCGGTCGGCGCGCGCAGATCGTAGGTGGCGTGGATCGGGGCCGGGATCGGCGAGGACAGCGCAAGCTGGCGCACCTCGTCGCGCCGCAGCACCACGTTGAACACCCCCGCATTGGTCAGGAGTTCCTGTTCCAGGTCGGCATCCAGCATGTCATCGGCCAAGAGCGCCAGCGAAGCGATCTGCGCCCGTTCGAGCCGGAGCAGCAGGTAATCCTCGCGAAACCGCGCGACCGAGGGGACAAAGATCAGCACTTCGGCCAGCATCACGAAGACCGTGGTGAGCACCAGAAAGCGGCCAGAGAGCGAATTGAGCATGCACCGTCCCGTTGCGGGTCAGGGCAGCCAGCGTTGCACCAGCCCCACCACCCGTTTCACCATACTACTGTCAAACAGCCGGGGACTGAAATAGGCACCTGCGGCGCGCTTGTTGATCTCGCCGATGGTCGGATAGGGCAGCACGGTCGCGGCGATGGCCGTCAACCTGAGCCGGTTGGCGATGGCCATGGCCCAGAGGCCGATCAGTTCGCCCGCCTGCACACCCACGATGGTCGCGCCCACGGGGCGGCCCTTGACCACCATCACCTTGATGCGGCCGGTGGTCTTGCCCTCGGCAATCGCGCGGTCGTTATGGGCAAAGTCGTAGCGCACCACCTCGAGCCGCGCGCCATGCGCCTTGCGCGCCTCGGCCTCGGTCAGGCCGACCTGCGCAAGCTCGGGGTCCGTATATGTCGCCCAGGGGATATGGTCGTGGCGCTGCCGCGACGGCAGGCCCAAGAGCATGGAGCGGATGATGACCCCCGCGTGATACCCCGCCACATGGGTGAACTGGAACCCGCCCGCGACGTCGCCGATGGCATAGACGCGCCGGTTGCTGACCGACCGCAGGTCGGCGCCCACCTTGATCCCGCGCCGGTCATGGGTGACGCCGGCGGCCTCCAGACCCAACCCCTCGACATTGACCTTGCGCCCCACCGCCATCAGCAGGTGGCTGCCGGTGATGTCGCCCTGCGCGGTGTGCACGGTGACGCCGCCGGTGGCGCTGACCCGCTCGGCCGCGGTGCCTTCGCGGATCGTCACGCCCTCGGCGCGCAGCCTGTCCAGCACGATGGCCGCCATTTCGGGGTCGTCCCGGCCCAGCGCCTTTGCGCCCTCGATCACCGTGACCTTGCAACCCAGCCGCAGATGCGCCTGCGCCATCTCCATCCCGATCGGGCCGCCGCCGATGATGATCAGGTGCTCGGGCCGCTCGCGCAGGTCGAATATCGTCTCGTTGGTATGCACCGTCACCGTGTCGAGCCCCGGAATCGGCGGCACAAAGGGCCCCGACCCCGTGGCCACGACGAACCGGCGCGCGGTGATGAGGCTGTCGCCCGCCTGCACCTGCGTCTTGGAGATGAACCGCGCCTGCGCGCGGATCACATGCACGCCCAGCCCCTCGAACCGCTCTTGCGAATCGACCGGGGCGATGGTGTCGATCACCTGGCGCACGTGATCCTTGGCTGCCGCATAATCGACCTGCGCCGCCACGTCGGCCACGCCGTATCGCGCGCCGTGACCGACCGCATAGGCCTGTTTGCCCGCGGCAATCAGCGCCTTGGACGGGATGCAGCCGAAATTGAGGCAATCGCCGCCCATCAGATGCGCCTCGATCAGCACGACCCGCGCGCCCATCTGCACCGCCCCCGCCGCGACCGACAGTCCGCCAGAGCCGCCACCGATAATGCAGATGTCTGTCTTGATTTCTTGCATTGGTCAGCCCTTTCGCCCGCGCAGGGCCTTGATTGCAATGGGAAGCGCCGCCAGCAGGCACAGGCCGAGGATCGGCAGCAGGATCTGCGGTGTGAAGATGATGCCGAGGTTGGGCGTCTCGCCGCGGGCAAAGACCTCGCCCAGACCCGCGCCGACCGATGTATAGACCAGCGCGCCCGGCATGATCCCGAGAAAGGTCGAGATCGCAAAGCGCGACAGCGGCACGCCCACCAGCGCCGGCACGAGGTTGGCCACGAAGAACGGCACCGCCGGCACCAGCCGGATCAGGAACAGCATCGACCACTGGTTTTCCTCGATCCCGGCGCGGATGCGGCTGACGGCGCCACCGCTCTGGTCCATCCGCGCGGCGAGCATGTTGCCCAGCCCCCAGCGCGCGGCGAGAAAGATGCCGATCGCCCCCAGCGTGGCGCCGGTGACATTGTAGAGCACGCCCGGAAAGGTCGCGAACAGGAAACCGCCGGTCAGCGTCGCGATGGTCGCCCCCGGCAGGGAGAACGCCACGATCAGCAGATAGGTCCCGACAAACAGCCCCACGGTGAGCGGATAGTTCGCGTCGCGGAACGCCAGCAGCGCCTCGCGGTTGTCGCGCAGCGCTTCGAAGCTCAGGTAATCGCGCAGGAACACCGCGCCGAGCACGGCCGCGACGGCCACCGCGATCAGCGGCAGGCGCCGCAGGAACGGATGGGCAGGAGGTGTGGTCATATCGGTCATCGCCTTGTTCCTGGTCTTGTTCCGGGTCTTGTCCCGGGTCTTGTCCGGGTTGCAGCCTGCCGGTCACGAAATCATGACAGCTAGATGCCCCTTGCCGGGACGCGGGACCAGCCTCATCACGCGGCGTTGATGCTGCGCCGCGCGCGGCCCCTGTCTGCTCACGCCGCGCGGGCGGGCGCTGTAACAATTGGCCTGGCCCGCGCGGCGCAATGTTGCAGAAATCCGCTGCCGCCAGCGTTGACACGGGGCGGGGGTAGCTTTAAGGGACGGGCTTCGAATGACGATGGGCCTCGAATCCTTTTGCTGGTGATTTGGCCCCCAGACCGGAGTAAAGCGCGATGAAACGCACGTTCCAACCTTCCAACCGGGTGCGCAAGGCGCGTCACGGTTTCCGTGCGCGCATGGCGACCAAGGCCGGTCGCAAGATCCTCAACGCCCGCCGCGCCCGCGGCCGCAAGGTGCTCTGCGCCTGATCCAGACAAGGCTTTGGCCAATGACACCGCCGATGGCACCCGTGGCAGGCTCTGAAAGCCCTGCCACGCAGGCGCCGCCGGCGGTTTTGTCCTGTCTGACGGTCCTGCGCAAGAGAGCCGATTTCCTGCGCGCGGCCAGCGGGTTGCGCCAGGGCGCCGCCGGCTTTCACCTGCAGGCCCGCGCACGCCGCGCCGATGAGTCCGCGCGCGGCATCCGCATCGGCTATACCTGCTCGAAAAAGGTCGGCAATGCCGTGGCGCGCAACCGGGCCAAACGCCGCCTGCGTGAGGCGGCACGGCTGGTCCTGCCCCTCCACGGCCGCGACGGGTGGGATTATGTGCTCGTCGGCCGCGCCGACATCACCGCGACGATCCCGTTTGACACGATGCAATCCGATCTGATCCGCGCGCTCGGCCGCGTCCACGGGTCCGGGTCATGACCCCGTTCGCCCATATCGTCGCCCTCCCCGTGCGTGCCTACCGGCTGCTGCTGAGCCCCTGGGTCGGCCACGGCTGCCGCTACCACCCCACCTGCAGCGCCTATGCGCTCGAGGCGCTGGAGAAACACGGCGCGCTCAAGGGCACATGGCTCGCCGCCCGCAGGATCGGCCGCTGCCATCCCTGGGGCGGCTCGGGCATCGACAACGTGCCCGACTGAAACCTGCCCGACTGACAGCCCGCAGCGGGGCCCGCAGCGGGGCCCGCAGCGGGGTGGGGCCGGTTTTCCGGTCAGCGCAGCTTTTCAAAGCTGATGCTGACATCCCCGATGTCAAAGCCGAACCGCTTCATATAGGCGCGGTTGAACAGCCGGTCGTCGGTGAGTTGCCACATCCAGTCGTCAAACGTGACCCGCAGCGTGTCGGCCGTGCCGTCGGCAGCGGGCACCGGCAGGTCGATCTCGTAGCGCCAGTTGAAGCGGTTGCCGTTCTCCTCGCCCGTGGCCACGCCGATCACGCCGGGGGCGGTGCCCTGCCAGGTCTGGTCGGCCTGGATCGGGCCGGTCTTGACCAGCGTCCAGACGCGCTGCTCGGTCGATCCGTCCTCATAGACGAAATCCTCGACCAGCCGCAGCGTCTGCCCGTCCCATTCCCCCGCGATCTGCACCACAAAACTGCGGCGCACGGTGCCCAGAATATCCTGGAACTGGCCGTGCGCGACGAGGCGGCCGTCAAAGAACTCCTCGAGGTTGAGCGCGCGATCGGTCAGCGCGGGGTCGTCAAAGGATGGCTTGCCGGTGCAGGCGGCGGCAAAGAGCAGGGAAGCAAGGGCGATACGGCGCATGATGGTCTCCTTTGGTCTCTTATACGCAGGGCCGGGCCGGTCGGATGCCCCCTTTGCAGCGACCGCGCGCTCTGGCATACCGCCGCCATGCTTGATGATGCCGACGATATCCATCCGCTGTTCCACGGGGCGCCGAAAAGCACCACGTTCCGCAAGCTGCGCAAGCGGTTGGTGCAGCAGGTGCGCGAGGCGGTGGACCAATACGGCATGATAGAGCCGGGCGCGCGCTGGCTCGTGTGTCTGTCGGGTGGCAAGGACAGCTATACCCTGCTCGCCATCCTGCACGAGTTGCAGTGGCGCGGGCTGTTGCCGGTCGATCTGCTCGCCTGCAACCTCGATCAGGGCCAGCCGGGCTTTCCCGCGACGGTGCTGCCCGATTTTCTGGCGCGCATGGGTGTGCCGCACCGGATCGAGTATCAGGACACCTATTCGATCGTGAAGGACAAGGTGCCCGCCGGGCGCACCTATTGCGCGCTGTGTTCGCGGCTGCGGCGTGGCAACCTCTACCGCATCGCGCGCGAAGAGGGCTGTTCGGCCGTGGTGCTGGGCCATCACCGCGACGACATCCTCGAGACCTTCTTCATGAACCTCTTTCACGGCGGCCGGCTGGCGACGATGCCGCCGAAACTCGTGAACGAAGAGGGTGATCTCTTTGTCTATCGCCCGCTCGCGCATGTCGCCGAGGCCGATTGCGAGGCCTTTGCCCGCGCGATGGACTACCCGATCATCCCGTGTGACCTGTGCGGGTCACAGGACGGGCTGCAACGCCAGCAGGTGAAGCAAATCCTTGACGGATGGGAGAAAAACAGCCCCGGACGGCGGCAGGTCATGTTCCGCGCGCTGATGAATGCGCGGCCCTCGCACCTGCTTGATCCGGCGCTGTTCGACTTTGCCGGGCTCACGCGGAGCGCGCAAATTGTCGAAAATTCTCTTGAAATGCCGCGTCTGCGTTAACCTCGGCCAAAGCAGCATCCCTCTAGGTTGCGCAGCGGGCCCCAGTGTTGCCACGGGTCCGGGCGAGAATCGGGGAACGGATAGACATGTTGACCACCAAGGACATGGGCGGGCTTTTCCAAGGGTTGCAGGACGGGGCCCGTCGGGTGCGCCGCATCCATGTGGTGGCCTGCGCGATCCCCGTGATCATTGCCGCGCAGCTCGTCTGGGGCCCGATGGCCGTGGTCTTTGCCGCACTGGCCGCCCTCATCGTGCTGTCCTTTGTCCAACCCCGGATGAGCGGGGAAGAGACGGCGTGCGCCGATCTTGCCGCGGCCCCTGCCCCGCGCGACACGGTCGTCGCCGCCATCGACAAGGCGCTGCGCAGCGCCGGCGCGACGAACCGCTTCACCTGCGCGATGATGATCGAGATCGACCGTTTCCGCCTGCTCGAGGAACGCCATGACCACGCGGTGATCGAACGGGTCCTGCAGGTTTCGGGCGAACGGCTGGCCTCGGCCCTGCGCGACCGGGACGTCGTCGCGCGGATCGATGGGCCGGCCTTTGCTGTCTCCGTGGCACCGGTGCGGCGGCTCGACCTCGAGTCGGCCATCCAGCTCGCCGGGCGCATGCAACGCGCCCTGTCAGAGCCGATTTCGGCGGATGGCGCCAATATCTATCTGACCGTCTCGATCGGCTTTGCCCTCGCCTCGCGGCTGAAATCGCCAACCGGCGAGGCGATGCTTCAGGCCGCCACCGCCGCGATGATCGAGGCGCAGCGCAGCGGCCCCTCTGCGATCCGCAGCTATTCCGAAGCCATGCGCGCCCGGATCACCTCGCGCGAGAGCCTGTCGAATGATGTGGCGGGTGCGCTCGAGCGGGGCGAGATCATGGCCTTTTTCCAGCCGCAGGTCTCGACCCGGACCGGGGCGATCACCGGCTTTGAAACCCTGTCGCGCTGGCACCACCCGGAACGCGGCCTGATCCCGCCGATCGAGTTCCTGCCGGCGCTGGAACAGGCGGGGCTGATGGACCGGCTGGGCGAGATCATGGTGTTCGAAGCGCTCACCGCGCTGCGCAAATGGGATGATGCGGGCTTTGACATCCCGCGGGTCGGCGTCAACTTTTCCAATGCCGAACTGTCGGATCCCCGCCTCGTGGACCGGATCGGATGGGAGCTTGACCGCTTTGACCTCACGCCCGAACGTCTGGTGATCGAGGTTCTCGAAACCGTGGTCGCCGACAAATCCGAAGATGTGGTGATCCGCAACCTGTCGGGGCTCGCGCGGCTGGGCTGCTGCCTTGACCTCGATGATTTCGGCACCGGGCACGCCTCGATCACCAATATCCGCCGCTTCTCGATCGAACGGATCAAGATCGACCGGTCCTTTGTCACGCGGATCGACGCGGACCCGGAGCAGCAGAAGATGGTTGCGGCGATCCTGACCATGGCAGAGCGGCTGGGCCTCGACACGCTGGCCGAAGGTGTGGAAACCGAATCGGAGTTTGCGATGCTGGCCAAGCTCGGCTGCGGCCATGTGCAGGGCTTCGGGATCGCCCGGCCGATGCCGATGCATGAAACCGACGGTTGGATCAGGGCGCGCTGCGCGGCTGTGGGCACCAAGGTGATCGCGCACCGCAAGGTCGGCTGAAAGAGCACGACGCCGCACCGCAGCGCGATGGGCCGGCCCAAGGACCTCTGGCATCAACCGGAACGCTGCCAGGCCCGTTCCCCCCTCGCCCCCTGACCGGCCCGCCTTTCGCGGCGTGGTGGGCGGGGCGCGGTGGGGCGGGGCTCGGTGGGTCGGTGGGTCGGAGTGGGTCGGGGTGGGTCGGGGCGCGGTCAAGAATGCTGCCAAGCCACCGCGAGGTCGGTTCCGCCAACGGGCGGCGGGATGCCCATGTCGGTGAAGGCTGCCACGCGCGCCCCGCAACCCGCCCCGCCACGCATCTTCCCCAAGGGCGCACCGCCGGCCGCGCCCCCCAAAACCGCTTGACCTTTGTGGCCCTGCCCTGTTGAACCACGCTGACAATTGCCAAGATACGGGCGGCTTTGATGGACGACCAGAACAAGAACCTCTTGCTTGCAGTAGTGCTCAGTTTCCTTGTGATCCTGACATGGTTCATCCTGTTTCCCCCCGAAGACATCGTGCCGCCACCGGCCGAGACCGTGGCAACGGCGCCTGCCTCGGACGTCACGCCCGGCACAGGCACGCCCGCGCTGCCGGGCAGCGAGGGCGGGACCGGCGCGGGGACCGATGGCGAAGGCGCCGCCGCCCTCGCCACGGCGCCGCGGATCGTCGTGCGGACCCCGAACCTCTCCGGGTCGATCTCGCTGCTGGGCGGCCGTATCGACGATCTCGCGCTCAACAATTACCGTGTCACCACGGAACCGGACGCCGACACCGTCCACCTGCTGAACCCGCAGGGCGAGATCGAGGCCTACTACGCGCTGTTCGGCTATGCAGCGGGCGACGGGCTCGCGGCCGAGGCCGTCCCCGGGCGCGACACGCTCTGGACGCTCGCGCAAGGCAACGAACTGACCCCCGAGAGCCCCATCACCCTGACCTGGGACAATGGCGCCGGGCTGCTGTTCCGCCGCACGATCGCGGTCGATGACCGCTTCATGTTCACCATCGACCAGAGCGTCATCAACACCACGGACGCCGCGGTGATGCTGCGCCCCTACGGCCTGATCAGCCGCCATGGCCAGCCCTCGGGCCTGAAGAAATTCTTCATCCTGCACGAAGGTGCTGTGCGGATGAGCGACGGCACCCTTGAGGAAGCCAGCTATTCCGACCTTGAAAAGCTGGAGTTCGACGAACGCGAAAGCACGCGGGCCGGGCGTGAAGAGGTGCAGCAGAATGGCTGGGTCGGCTTTACCGACCATTACTGGATGACCACGCTGGTGCCGCAGCAGGGCACGCCCTTCCGCTCGGTCATCAAGTATTTCGAGGCGCGCGACCTCTATCAGGTCGAGGCCGTGATGCCGATGCAGACGGTCGAACCCGGCGCCAGCGCCACGGTGCGCACCCAGCTCTTTGCCGGGGCCAAGGAATGGGCCGCGATCCGCGACTACCAGAACAAGAGCGGCATCTACGGCTTTCTCGACTCGATCGACTGGGGCTGGTTCTTTTTCCTGACCAAGCCGATCTTTGCGCTGCTGCACACGCTCAATGCCTTCATCGGCAACATGGGCTGGTCGATCGTTGTGCTGACCCTTGTGATCAAGGCGCTGGTGCTGCCGCTGGCCTACAAATCCTACGTCTCGATGGCCAAGATGAAGGAACTGCAGCCCGAGATGGAAAAGCTCAAGGAGCGCGCGGGCGAGGACAAGCAGGCGCTGCAACAGGGCATGATGAAGCTCTACAAGGACAACAAGGTCAACCCGGCGTCGGGCTGCCTGCCGATCCTGATCCAGATCCCCATCTTCTTTTCGCTCTACAAGGTGATCTTTGTCACACTCGAACTGCGTCACGCACCCTGGATCGGCTGGATCAACGACCTGTCAGCGCCGGACACGTCGTCGATCCTCAACCTCTTTGGTCTGGCGCCCTGGGGCACGCCCGAACCGGGCAGCCTGTTCTTCATCTTCTCGCTGGGCGTGCTGCCGATCATCCTGGGCATCTCCATGTGGCTGCAACAAAAGCTGAACCCGGCCCCCACCGACCCCACGCAAAAGATGATCTTTGCCTGGATGCCCTGGGTTTTCATGTTCATGCTCGGCACGTTTGCCTCGGGCCTGGTGCTCTACTGGATCGCCAACAACACGATCACCTTCACCCAGCAATACGCGATCATGCGCAGCCACGGGCACAAGCCGGACCTGTTCGGCAACATCATCTCGAGCTTCCAGCGCAAGCCTGCGGTCGCGAATACCGACAAGAAACCGGGGGCCAAGTGACCCAGAGACGCGCGGGGCGCCGCTGATGCAACTGCCCTTTCCCATCGCTGACGCGCCCGACCCGTCCGAGGCCGAGGCAGGGCGGCTGCTGTTTGCGGGGCCGGTAGAGTTCGTCAAGGGCGTGGTCGCGATGGCGGGCCTGCCGCCTGCCGACCGGCGCGAGGTCTGCTTTGCCGGGCGGTCGAACGTCGGGAAATCGTCGCTGATCAATGCGGTGACCGGGCGCAAAGGGCTGGCGCGCGCGTCCAACACGCCGGGCCGGACGCAGGAGATCAACTATTTCGCTGCCGGCGCAGGCCATTACCTCGTCGATCTGCCCGGCTATGGCTATGCCAACGCGCCGGTCGCCATCGTTGAGCGCTGGCAGAAACTGCTCAAATCCTACCTCGCCGGCCGCCAGACCCTGCGCCGCGCCTTCGTGCTGATTGACGCGCGCCACGGGGCCAAGGCGGTGGATGAAGAGATCATGTCCCTGCTCGACCGCGCCGCCGTCACATTCCAATGCGTGATGACCAAGGTGGACAAGGTGAGCACGGCCGAGCTCGACGCCTCGCTCGCGCTCACCCGTGCAGCCTTGGCCCGCCACCCCGCCGCCTATCCCGAGATCGTGCTGACCTCGTCGGAAAAAGGTGACGGCATCGCCACGCTGCGCGCCATCATCGCCCATATCGACTGACCCCGACGGGAGCCCCCAGCGCCATGAGGAAGCAGAACATGAACCGTGACTGGATCGCCACCGCCCGCACCCTGTCCGAGGCGCTGCCCTATCTGCAACGCTATTCCGGCGCGGTCGTGGTGATCAAGTTCGGCGGCAACGCGATGGGCGATGACGACGCCATGGCCGAATTCGCCCGCGACATCGTCCTGATGCGGCAGGTCGGCGTGAACCCGGTCGTGGTGCATGGCGGTGGCCCGATGATCAACGACATGCTCGCCAAGCTCGGGATCAAGTCCGAGTTTGTGCGCGGCAAAAGGGTGACGGACAAGGCGACGGTCGAAGTTGTCGAAATGATCCTGTCGGGTTTGGTGAACAAGCGGATCGTGCAGGCGATCATGGATGCCGGAGGCCGCGCGGTCGGCATTTCCGGCAAGGATGACGACATGATGGTCTGCGTCGCCGACGATCCGGAGCTTGGTTTTGTCGGCCGCCCGGTCGAGATGAACGTGCAGGTGCTGCGCGACCTCTTTACCGCCGGCATCATCCCGGTCGTGGCGCCGGTCGCCACGGGTATGGCGGATAACGAGACCTTCAACGTCAATGGCGACACCGCGGCGGGCGCGATTGCGGGCGCGCTGCAGGCCGACCGGCTCTTGCTGCTCACCGATGTGCCGGGCGTCAAGAATGCCGCGGGCGAGGTCGTCACGCAACTGTCGCCGGATCAGATCCGCACCATGACCGCCGAGGGCACGATCGCCGGCGGCATGATCCCCAAGACCGAGACCGCGCTCGCCGCCCTCGACGCCGGAGTGCGCGCGGTGGTGATCCTCGACGGGCGGCTGCCGAATGCGAGCCTGCTCGAGCTTTTCACCGAACATGGCGCGGGCTCGATCATCCGCAGCACCGAACCGCGGGTCAAGCCGCGCATCCGGTGAGCCTGCCCGCCGCCGTCATCGCCCGCGTGGCGCAGGACCGGCTGATCGCGCGCGCCACAGCGCCGGTCCTGCCCGAGGATGGCCTTGCCCCCGACCTCCGCTCCGTGATCCTGCTCGCTCCGGACGAACCCGCCTTCTGGCCGCATTTCACCGCCAGCCCCGAATATGGCGACGGCGCGCCCGCGCCGCTCGACCGCTGGTCGCGACGCATCATCGGCAAGATCGCCTGCGATCTGGGCGCCAAGGCCGTCTTTCCCTTTGGCGGCCCGCCCTGGCGGCCCTTTCCCCGCTGGGCGCTGCGCTCGGGCCAGGTCTGGACCTCGCCGGTGGGGCTGCTGGTCGATGCGCATATGGGACTTTTCGTGTCGTTCCGCGGCGCGATTGCCCTGCGCGAGGCTGTCGCCCCGCCCGCCGGCACAAATCCCTGCAACACCTGCGCCGGACAGCCCTGCCGCAGCGCCTGCCCGGTTGGCGCCCTCACCGCGGCAGGCTATGATGTGCCCACCTGCCATGCCCATCTCGACCAGCCCGAAGGAGCAGATTGCCAGACCCGCGGCTGCGCCGTCCGCCGCGCCTGCCCGGTTGGTCTGACCCGCCGCCTGCCGGCCCAATCCGCCTTTCACATGAAAGCCTTCCACACGCCATGACCCTCACCCTGATCCTGATCCGCCACGCGAAATCGAGCTGGGCCAATGCCGGTCAGGACGATCATGCCCGCCCGCTCAATCCGCGCGGCCGCACCGACGCGCCGCGCGTCGGCGCCTGGCTTGCCGCGCAGGGCCATATCCCCGACCTCGTGCTCTGTTCCGACGCCGCCCGCACCCGCGAGACGCTGGCGCTCATCCTGCCCGCCCTGCCGCGCAATCCGCAGGTCAGCCACCACGCCGCCCTCTACCACGCCGCGCCGCAAACGATGCTCGATATCCTGCACGGCGCCGACAGCCCTTGCGTCGCCATGGTTGGCCACAACCCCGGCATCGGCGCGCTGGCCGCCGGCCTGCTCACCACATCACCCGACCACCCGCGCTTTGCCGACTACCCGACCGCCGCCACCACGGTCATGACCTTTGCCGCGCCCGAATGGCGCGCCGTCACCCCCGGCACCGGCACCCTGCTGGGGTTCACGATCCCGCATGATCTTGCGGACTGACCCCCGGCTTCTCTGTGCTCAAAATACTCCCGCCGGAGGCTCCGCCCTCAATGGCCGAGGATCTGGCTCAGGAACAGCTTGGTCCGGTCGGACTGGGGATTGTTGAAGAACTCGCGCGGCTCGTTCTGCTCCACGATCTGCCCCTGATCCATGAAGATCACCCGGTTCGCCACCGCCTGGGCAAAGCCCATCTCATGGGTCACACAGAGCATCGTCATCCCCTCTTCCGCAAGCTCGATCATGGTGTCGAGCACCTCCTTGATCATCTCGGGGTCGAGCGCCGAAGTCGGCTCGTCAAACAGCATGATCCGCGGTTTCATGCACAGCGACCGCGCGATGGCGACCCGCTGTTGCTGGCCGCCCGACAACTGGCCGGGGTATTTGTCCGCCTGTTCGGGGATCTTGACCTTGCGCAGAAAATGCATGGCGATCTCCTCGGCCTCCTTTTTCGGGGTCTTGCGGACCCAGATCGGCGCGAGAGTGCAGTTTTCCAGGATCGTCAGATGCGGAAACAGGTTGAAGTGCTGAAAGCACATGCCGACCTCGGACCGGATCTTGTCGATGTTCTTGAGGTCCGATGACAGCTCGGTCCCGTCCACGATGATCTGCCCGGCCTGATGCTCCTCAAGCCGGTTGATGCAGCGGATCAGCGTCGATTTGCCCGACCCGGACGGGCCGCAGATCACGATCCGCTCGCCGCGATAGACGGTCAGGTTGATGTCGCGCAGGACGTGGAAGGTGCCATACCACTTGTTCATGGCGGTGATCTGGATCGCGACCTCGTCCGAGACCGTCATCTGGCTCCGGTCGATGGCGCGGTCGGTTGCGGCGTCTGACATGCAGGTGGCTCCTTAGCGGTTTTCACGCTGGAGCTTGCGCTCCAGGAACAGGGAATAGCGGCCCATGCTGAAACAGAAGATGAAGAAAAGCACACCGATAAAGATGAACAATTCCCAATAGATACCGTTCCATTCCGTGGTCGCGCGGATGGTGTTGGACAGGCCCAGCGGGTCAAAGAGACCGATGAACAGCACCAGCGTGGTATCCTTGAACAGCCCGATGAAGGTGTTCACGATACCCGGGATCGAGATCTTGAGTGCCTGCGGCAGCACGATCAGTTGCATCGACTTCCAGTAGTCGAGGCCCAGCGCATCGGCCGCCTCGTATTGCCCGCGCGGCAGCGCCGCGAGCCCGCCGCGCACCACCTCGGCAATATAGGCCGAGGCAAAGAGCGTCACCATGATGATCACCCGCAGCACGAGGTCGAACTCGGTCCCCGGCGGCAGGAAGTAGTTGAGCAGGAACTGCGCCGTCAGCAGCCAGACGATCAGCGGCACGCCGCGGATGATCTCGATGAAACCGACCGACACCTTGTTGATGATGAGCAGGTTCGATTGCCGCCCAAGCGCCAGCAGGATGCCCAGCGGCAGCGACATGGCGATGCCGGCAACCCCGATGATGAGCGAGAGCTGGAACCCGCCGAACGACGCACTGGGCACCGGTTGCAGGCCGACGCGGCCGACCTCGTAATAGATCGAGAACGTCGCGCCTTCGTTGCTGGCCAGCGCCGCCTCTGCCCGCAGCGCATCACGCAGTTGCGCCACGTCAGCAGGCGCGAGGCCTTCGGGCAGGTCATCGGCCGAGGTCAGCAGCGCCACGCTCTCGGGCAAGGCCGCGCGCGCCTCTTCGGCGGCGGCGAGCAGGCCGGGATGGGCCGCGATATTGGCCGCGCGCTGGTCGATGTTGCGCAACAGCGTGGTGGCGCCGCGCCGTTCCTCTGTCATGCGGAACAGCTCTGCCCCGATCCGCGTCTGCGTCTCGCGCAGCGCCGTCAACTCGCGCATCGCGCCCAGGAACGCCGCCTGCCCAGTGGCGAGGTCGGCATCCGACATCGCATTGGCCGCAGTCAGCCCCCTGGCCTGCGCGACAAGCGCGCCGATCTCCGCAACGGCCTCCTGAGCGTCGGCCAGGTTGTCCTCGGTGACACGCACGCGGACGGTGGTCTTGATCTGCTCGAGCAGCGGCCCCATGCCTTCGGGCGCGCGCGCCGGCGCAAAGTCGAGCAGGAGCCGGTGCGCGCCGACATAGGCGGCCGCCAGATCGGCCTGCGTGCTCGTGGCACCGAGCCCGTCAAACAGCGCCGCAACCTCGTCGAGCACCGGCCCGACGCTGCGGCGGAACTGTTCGGTGGCGAGCGGCGCGTAGATCGCGTTCTTGGCCGCGACGGCGACGGCCACCTGCGCGGTGACGGCGTCGCGGTCGGCCTCGATCTGCGCGATACGCGGCGCAAGGCCGTCCTGCGTGGCGATCAGCGCGTCACGCGCGCCCTCGATCCGCATATTGGCGACGGCGCGGTGCAACGCGTCGTTGATCGGCGTCATCGCCACGATCCACCAGACCAGCGCCGCCACGATGGCCCCCACGACCCCCAGCACGGCCCCGCCGACCGGCGTGAGCAGGCGCAGGGCCACATAGCCCACGCCAAAGCCCGCCACCGCCAGCAGCGGCACCCAGAACGACCCGCCCCAGAGCAGCCAAGGCATGAGGAACGGGTAGAAGGCGCTGAAATAATAGAGCTTTCCCGACACTTTGTCGCGAAACAGCACCGGCATAAGGGCCACGACCAGCAGAATCATGGCCAGAATCGACCGCCAGTAAAAGGCCGGAGGATAAGAGCCGAACAGAAGTTGCGTCCAGCGGTCGCGGATCACGCCCCAGCACGCACCCGAATTGTCGCCCACCTGGTGCAGCACGGACAGCACCTCGCGGCATTCGGTGAGCGACCCGGCATTCCAGACCGCGTTGAGGAACCAGTGCAGCAGATGGCTGGTCACATACCAGATCGCCGCGATGGACAGGACGGTCAGCAGGATGTTGAGCCAGCCGGAGAGCAGGTTCTCGCGCACCCATCTCACCGCGCCCTTCTGGGTCAGCGGCGGGTCTTGCTGGTCGATCATCGCGGCGCGGACATAGCTCAGGTTCTGGGTCATGTCAGCGGCTCACAAGCTGTTTGCGGGCGTTGTAGATGTTCATCGCGCCCGAAATCAGGAGACTGAGCAGCAGATAGAACAGCCCCATCAGCAACATCCCCTCAAGCTCCTTTCCGGTCAGGTTGATCGTCGTGCCGCCGAGCGTGGCGCGCACGTCGGCATAGCCCACGGCAATGGCGAGCGACGAGTTCTTGGTGAGGTTGAGGTATTGCGAAATGAGCGGCGGGATGATGACCCGCAGCGCCTGCGGCAGGATCACCAGCTTCATCGTGCGGTTGGGGCGCAGGCCCAGCGCAAAGGCGGCCTCGGACTGCCCCTTGGACACCGCAAGGATGCCGGCGCGCACGTTTTCCGCGATGAAGGCGGCGGTGTAGAGCGACAGCGCCAGCCACAGCGCGAGAAGCGAGCCGCGCAACTGCATCCCGCCCTCGAAATTGAACCGGGTGAGCGCGGGATAGTCGAGCGATACGGGCCGCCCGAGGATGAAGAAGAACAGGATGCTGGGCACAAAGAACAGCGCCAGCGACACCCAGAGCACCGGCAGAATCTGCCCGGTCGCCTCCTGGCGCGCCGCGGCATAGCGGCGAAAGGCCCAGATGCCCGCGAGCGAGAGGAGGAAAACGGCGATCAGGATGGTGGAATTGGCCCCCCAGACCGGCGCCGGCATGTAGATGGCCCGGTTCGTCACCGCGACACTGTCGTTCAGGATCATCGACGCCTCGCCGGTGCGAAAAGCGGCGGGGGCCGGCAGGCTCTCGGTGATGATCGCATAGATCGCGATGATCCACAGCAGCAGCGGCACGTTGCGAAAGCCCTCGACATAGACGGCCGTCAGCCGCGAGATCAGCCAGTTGCGCGACAGGCGCAGCACGCCGAAGAGAACGCCGAGGATGGTGGCGAGAATACAGCCCAGAAAGGCCACGAGCAGCGTGTTGAGGATCCCCACCAGCGCCGCGCGCGCATGGGTCGATGTCACCGCGTCATAGGCGATCAGCGACTGGCTGATCTCGTATCCGGCGGGGCGGCCCATGAAACCGAAATCAAAGGTTTTACCCTTGGACGCGAGGTTGGTCATCGTGTTCGACACCAGACCCGCGAAAAACAGCATGAGCAGGATCATCGCGACGACCTGGATGGTCATCGAGCGATATCGCGTGTCATAGATAAGCTGGGACAGCCGGAAGCCCTGCACGGGCGGGTCCGTCGTGATCGCCATTTTCATACTCCCCGGAGCCCGGTGCCGCTGGTGTCGCGCCGGTTTGCCCGGCTGCGCCCCTCGGTCGGGACAATCATATCGCGCACCAGTCGGGCGCGCTTTGGACAAGGGGCGCGGTCAATGCCGCGCCCCTTGCAGGTCGATCAGCGGAAGGGCGGCGAATAGAGCAGCCCGCCGTTGGTCCACTGTGCATTGAGGCCGCGCGCCAGACCGATCGGGGTGTTTTCGCCGATGTTCTTCTCGAACAGCTCGCCATAGTTGCCGACAGCGGCGATGGCGTTCTTGGCCCAGTCGTTCGACAGGCCGATCATCGCGCCAAGCTCGCCTTCGGTGCCCAGAAGCCGGTTGATTTCCGGGTTGTCGGTGCCGGCGGCAAGTTCGTTCACATTGGTCGAGGTCACGCCGTATTCTTCGGCCGCGATCAGCGCGTTGAGCGTCCACATCACGATGTCGCCCCATTCGTTGTCGCCATGCCGCACGAGCGGGCCCAGCGGCTCTTTGGACACGATTTCGGGGAGGATGATGTGATCGCCGGGGTTCTCGAAGGTCGCGCGCGTCGCGGCGAGGCCAGAGGCGTCGGTGGTGTAGGCGTCACAGGCGCCGGCCAGATACTGCTGCTGGCCTTCGGCGTTGGTCTCGATCGGCACGGCCACATAGCTGATGTTGTTGGCGCGGAAGAAGTCGGCGAGGTTGAGCTCGGTCGTGGTGCCTGTCTGGATGCAGATCGTCGCCCCGTCAAGCTCCTTGGCCGAGGACACGCCCAGCGCGGTCGGCACGATAAAGCCCTGGCCGTCGTAGTAGTTCACACCGACGAAATCGAACTTGAGGTCGGTGTCGCGCGAAAAGGTCCAGGTGGTGTTGCGCGCCAGCATGTCGATCTCGCCCGAAGCCAGCGCGGTAAAGCGGGTCTGGCCGGTGGTGGGCACAAAGTTGACCGCCGAGGCATCGCCAAAGATCGCGGCAGCGACAGCACGGCAGACGCCGACATCGAACCCGTCCCAGACGCCGTTGGCATCGGGCGCGGCAAAGCCGACAAGACCGGTCGTCACACCACAGTTCAGCGAACCACGTGCCTTCACATCGTCCAGTGTGGCCGCCTGCGCGGCCCCGGCGGCCAGACCGGCAAGGGTCAGCGCGCCAAAAAGAACGGATTTTTTCATGAGTACCTCTTCCTGATTTTCCCCGCCCGCTTCGGACGAGGTATTCGTTTCTTGGTCCCTTGCGGCCAAGGGATATGTCTGAGGGCAAAGGCTCCCCCCTCAACGACCATAGCTTGGGCGGATTCAGGGACCGAGGTCAAGGCCCAGAGAATTGTCCCGAGCGCATGTTTTGGGGGAAATCCTGCGATTCAAAGCGGTTTGAGGCGGTCAAACCTGCGGCGTGGTCGCGGTGGCAAGGTCATAGAATCGGCTGGCGCCCAAAAAAGCGGCCATCTTGAGCGCCGCAGTCGCTGTCGCCTCGTCATCGGCGCCCCATTGCTCGACCTGCCAATCCTCGTCGATCCGCGACAGCGCCCAGGCCCCGGCGGCATCGATCCGCCCCCGCGCAAAGGCCAGCGCCAGCACAAGCGACCCCGAAAGGCTGACCAGATCGTGAAACGCCGAGAGCGCGAATGGCTCCATCGCATCGACCTGCGCGGTCAGGCGGGCGAGTGCTGCGGCGTCCTGCGCCACGGGCACGACGCCCGTGCCCACCGCGAGCCGCGCCCCAAGCGATTGCGCCGCCCAGTCGAGCAGGGGGTCCCAGCCAGCGGCCTGCCGCGCGACCAGCGCCGCGGGACCGGGCGCGCGGTAGCACATGAGGTCGGACCCGCCATAGGCCGCGAGCATCGCCACCACCTCGGCGCGTTGCGGCGCGACCTTGTCAATGGCCGCATTGGCGGTGCGGGTGGCGGGCATCGTGCGGGGATCGACCCGCCCTTCCTGCGCCTGCCATTCCGCGGCGATGAGGTCGGCGAGCCCCCGCGTCGGCACCACGAGCGGCTGGCGCAGCGGTGTGCGCACCGGCCGTCCGTCAAGCGCGATGCCAAAGCCGCCATCCGCCGGGACAGGCGCGGCCAGCGTCCAGAACCGCTTGATCTGCCATTCGCTCATCCGCGCGCCTCCAGCAGCCTGTCGAGTGTGGGCCAGAGCGCGTCAAAGCTGTCGATCACGGCATCCGCGCCCAGATCGGCCGCGACGTGATAGCCCCAGTTCACCGCAATGGTCGCCGTCCCCGCCGCGCGGCCCATGTCGATGTCATAGCTGGTATCCCCCACCATCACCGCCCGGGCCGCCGGCAGCCCGGTATCGCGCAGCACTGCCGCGATCATCGCGGGGTCCGGCTTGGACGGGTGGTCGTCGGCGGTCTGGCGGCTGGCGAAATGGGCACCAAGGCCATGGCGTTCGATCATCTTGTCGAGCCCGCGCCGCGATTTGCCGGTCGCCACCGCCAGCACCGTGTCGGGCGCTTCCCGCAGCCGGTCGAGCATCGCGCGCGCACCGGGAAAAAGCGGGCTGCCCTCGGCCGCCCCGTCCGATGGCGCGTTGAAGCTGTCCTTGTAGGCCTGCACCATCGCGCTGCGCCGGTGCGCGTCGAGGTCGGGGCAAAGCCGGGCCATGGCCTGTGGCAGAGACAGCCCGACGATACCCAGCACAGCCGCACGGGGTGGCGGTGGCAGCCCCGCTTCGGCAAAGGCCGCTGTCATCGCGGCGGTGATCTCGGCCTGGCTGTCCACCAGCGTGCCGTCCACGTCAAAGATCACCAGCCGCATGCCGCGTCAGTCCGGCATGTTGAAGGGATCGACCGGCGCATGGCTCACCACCCAGCCGACGAAATCCCAGGTCTTGACCATATGGTCGGGCAGATCGGCGGTGACATGCAGGATCTTGCCGGTTTCCGGGTGCATGATGGTGAGCGAGCGTGCGTGCAGGTGCAGCTTGCGGCTGAGGTCCTCGCCCAGCCCCGCACCCCAGCCATCGCCAAGGTTTTCCTGCCCCGAGCCGCCGTATTTGCCGTCGCCGATCACCGGATGCCCGATCTCGGCCATATGCGCGCGCAACTGGTGGGTGCGCCCGGTGATCGGCACCAGGGCGACCCAGGCCGCGCGTTTGGCCAGCGAGGTGAGCACGGCGTAATCGGTGATCGCGCGTTTGGCGCCTTCGGTCTTGTCCACCTCGGCCGGGTGGACGCAGCGCATCTTTTCGTTCTCGCCACCCTTGCCATGGCCCGCGGCCTTGACCAGGCCGAACTTGATCGTGCCCGCGCGGGGGGACGGCACACCGCCGACCGCAGCCCAGTAGATCTTGCGCGTTTCGCGGTGCTTGAGGTTCTCGGTGAGCTTTGCCGCCATCGTGCGTGTCCGGGCGAGAAGCAGCACGCCCGAGGTATCCTTGTCCAGCCGGTGCACCAGGCGCGGCTTGTCCGGAAAGCCGAAACGCAGCGCCTCGGCCAGCCCATCGACATGGCGCGCGATGCCAGAGCCGCCCTGCGTGGCAAGCCCGGCGGGCTTGTTGATCGCGATGATGTGGTCGTCGCGGTAGATCACGCAGGACTGGATCATTTTCGCATCGGCGGCGGTCATCGCCCGGTTGACCGGGTTGCCCTCGACCTCGCCCTCGTCGGGCATCGGCGGGATGCGGACCGACTGGCCGATCTCGAGCCGCGTCGCGGCCTTGACCCGGCCGCCATTGACCCGCAATTCGCCCGAACGGCACATCTTTTCGATGCGCCCCTGATTGAGATGCGGGAAATGCCGGCGCAGCCAGCGGTCAAGCCGCTGCTCGCCCTCGTCCGGGCCGACGATACGGTTCTGCACGCCGCTCATGCCAGCACAGCCCGTGCGATCTGGGCCCCCGCAATGCAGGCCCCCAGCGACAACGCGACCGAGGCGAGCACATAGGCGCCGGCCATGCCGGTGCGGCCATCCTCGACCAGCCGCAGCGTGTCGAGCGAGAAGGCCGAAAAGGTGGTAAAGCCCCCAAGGATGCCGGTAATCAGGAACGGCTGCCAATGCGTCAGCCCGCGCGCGGTGAGCACGACCCAGAGCAGGCCGATGGCGAGCGAGCCCGCGACATTTACCGTCAGCGTGCCAAAGGGAAAGGCCACGGCTAGGCCAGTCAGGTAGCGCAGCGCGGCACCAAGCGCGCCACCTAGGGCGACGAGGGTCATGGTCAGGATCATCCCCGTCTCTTGTGCCCGCGCCCCCGGCTTGTCAACCGGTGCAAGCGGTGACGCCGTGTGCCAAAATTTTTCGTCGAAAAATTTCCGAAAATTTTTCGACGAAAAATTTTGCTCACCCCTCGCGCCGCTTGGCCCGCAGGTTGGCAAAGAACTCCACCCTTTTGCGCAGGTCGCGTTCAAAGCCGCGATCGACCGGCGCGTAGAACACTTCGCGCTTCATCGTCTCGGGGAAATAGTCCTGCCCGGAAAAGCCGTCCTCGGCGTCATGGTCATAGGCATAGCCCGCGCCATAGCCCTGCTCCTTCATCAGCCGGGTCGGCGCGTTGAGGATGTGGCGCGGCGGGGGTTCCGACCCATGCGCCCGGGCTGCCGCGCGCGCGGCCTTGTAGGCGACATAGCCCGCGTTCGACTTTGGCGCGAGCGCGAGATAGACCACAGCCTGCGACAGGGCAAGCTCGCCCTCGGGCGAGCCGAGCCGCTCGAATGTTTCCCAGGCGTGCAGGCAGACGCTCTGCGCCTGCGGGTCGGCCAGCCCGATATCCTCGACCGCCATCCGGGTGATGCGCCGGGCGAGAAAGCGTGGATCCTCGCCGCCCTCGAGCATCCGCGCGAACCAGTAAAGAGCAGCGTCCGGGTCCGACCCGCGCACCGATTTGTGCAGCGCAGAGATGAGGTTGTAATGCTCGTCGCCCGATTTGTCGTATTTGCTCGCTCGCCGCGTGAGCCGCCGCGTCAGCCCCTCACGGTCGAGCTTGCCGTTGGGCTGCCCATCCAGCGGCCAGGCCGTCACCTGCTCGATCAGGTTCAGGAGCGCACGCCCGTCGCCATCCGCCATCTCGAGCAGCGCCTCGCGCGCCGGCCCGTCGAGCGGCAGCGCGCGGCCGATCTCCTGCTCGGCGCGCTGCGCCAGACGTTCGAGATCGGCCAGATCGAGCCGGGTGAGCACCAGCACCTGCGCGCGGCTCAGAAGCGCGGCGTTGAGCTCGAAGGACGGGTTTTCGGTCGTCGCACCGACCAGCAGGATCGTGCCATCCTCCATATGCGGCAGGAACCCGTCCTGTTGCGCCTTGTTGAACCGGTGGATCTCATCGACGAAGAGGAGCGTGCCCCGCCCCTGCTGGCGGCGCAGGCGCGCGGCGTCGAACACCTTGCGCAGCTCCGGCACGCCGGTGAATATGGCCGATATCTGCACAAAGTGCAGGTTCGTCTCGGCCGCGAGCAGCCGCGCGATCGTGGTCTTGCCCACCCCCGGCGGCCCCCAGAAGATCAGCGAGGACAGCGACCCCGCCGCCAGCATCGCACCCAGCGGCGCCTCGGGCCCCAGCACCTGCGCCTGCCCGATCACCTCGGCCAGCGCGCGCGGGCGCAGCCGGTCGGCCAGCGGGCGGGCAGGCGCGTCGGGATGGGCGGCTTGCGGCAGGTTGTCAAAGAGATCGGGCATGGCGGCAGGTTATGCCGCCGCCATGGCCAAGACCATCCCCCGCAGCGCTCAGTGCAACTGCGTGGAAAAGTCGATCCACACCGCCTGATAGTCGATCCCGCCCATGTTCATGTTGCGCCCCGCCGCCTTCATGTCGAGCGAACAGCGCGCCGCCCAGCGGTCCCAGTTGGTGGGCAAGAGCGCCAGCATCCGGCGGATCCCCTCTTCGCGCGAGGTGCGCAGCATCTGCAGCACCAGCCGCAGCCGCACCTTGTGGCGGATCGAGGCGGGGATGTCATGGGCGACAAAGCCGCGCGTGACCTCCCATGTGCCCTCGTCCACCGGCGCCTCGGAATAGAGCAGGTCGGACGGGATCGAATCGAGCAGCCCACGCTGCGCGTCGCGGATCATGTAGCTGTAGATGCCGCAGCGCGCCGTCGTCGGCGTCAGGCGAACTCCGGCCAGAACCCGGCCCAGATCATCATGGACCGCCAGCCAGCGCGAGACCGGGGTGTCATACTGGTCAAACTCCATACCCATCGTCTCGGGCAGGTTCCAGCGGTTGCGCACGATGAACGATTCACGGCGGGCGCGAAGAATATTGGCAAAAAGTTCGCCATGGTTGTGCATATTGGCGAACGAAAGTGTGGTGCTAAGCATCGCATCCTCCAGCAGGGGGTTAGGGTCACACAACCCTGCAGAGGCCATCCGGCGGGATGGTCAAAGCAGCCTGTAGTCCCTCGCGCGCTGGATCGCCTCGGTTGTCGTGCGGGCCAGTAGACTGGTCCGCGCCGAGGCAAGTCGTGCTTTGAGAGCACTTTCCGAAATGTTCAATCGTGCTGCGGCAGCTGCATGACGATCCCCCTCGGCGATACACCGCAGGGCTTCGACTTGGGCGGTAGTCAAGGACTTCGGGGGTTCCGTGATGTCGTGCAAATGCTGGACCATGGCCGCAAAGGCGGCAATCTCCTCGTCCGTGAACTCGCGGTCGTCGCGTGACGCCGAAGCGATCGTGCGCGACTTCATCGGGCCACAGGACACGGCAAAGCCGTACACCATGCCAAACTCCCGTGCCTGCCCGAGGATGTCGAACGGGTCCGGGATGTCAATTTCGCTCCACCGCGATGTGCCGACCCTGCTAAACCCCCAGGCTATGATCGGATCACGGAGCGCATAAGCCTCCTCTGTGTAGCGATCGGTCCACCCCTGCGGATAGGTCTGGATGTGCAGGAGAGGCAGCGCAAAGCGGATGTGCAGCGCAAAGAAAAATCCGCAAGGCGCCATTAGGGCCAATCTTCGTGTGTGCTGTTCGATTCCCGACCTAAGAGACATGTCTTTTTAGACAAGTTGCATCAATTGCAGTCAACCTTAAATTGTGACGCAAGTCAGTGATTTCAAGGTGATAAAATGGCCCGGCAGGATAGCGAATTGACGATTCGGCTAAACAAACTCAATTTGTCCGAATTGGCGGTCCTGCTGGCCTTTGTAAACTTCGCCACGCCGGTCTTGGGCGAGCCGGACGAGGGCGACGAGGCAGAACCGGATGACGCAACGTCACCCCGTGGCGGCCCGCGTCCGAGCTAAAGGCTGGGGGCTGGGGCTCAGGACGGTCAGCGCCGATCCCCTGCCCCGACACGCAAAAAGCCCCGTCAGATGACGGGGCTTTGCTATTCATGCAGACGGCAAAGGGATCAGTCCTCGAGATCCATCGCCTCTTCGGCCTCGACGCGTGCCTTGTCGGCGGCACCCTTGGCGTCGCGGTCGCGGTCCACGAATTCGATGATCGCCATCGGCGCCATGTCGCCATAGCGGAACCCGGCCTTGAGCACGCGGACATATCCACCCTGGCGGTCCTTGTAGCGCGGGCCGAGGATCTCGAAGAGCTTGGCCACATGCATGTCCTGCTTGAGCGCAGCCGCAGCCTGACGGCGCGCGTGCAGATCGCCGCGCTTGCCCAGCGTGATCAGCTTTTCGACGACGCGGCGCAGGTCTTTGGCCTTGGGCAGCGTGGTCTTGATCTGTTCATGTTCGATCAGCGACCCGGCCATGTTGGCGAACATCGCCTTGCGATGCTCATGGGTCCTGTTCAGTTTGCGGTAGCCCGCTCCGTGACGCATTTTCTTTCTCCTTACAACTTTATGCTTTGTGCAGCGGTCCGATGCGTGTCGGCCGCATTATTGGGGCGGGATTGCCCGGGTCGTGCGGCGGGCGGGGGATGCCCCCGCCCGGCCGGATCAGAACTGGTCCTCGAACTTTTTCGCGAGGTCCTCGATATTGTCGGGCGGCCAGTCCTCGACATCCATGCCGAGGTGCAGGCCCATGCCCGACAGCACTTCCTTGATCTCGTTGAGCGACTTGCGGCCAAAGTTCGGCGTGCGCAGCATCTCGGCTTCGGTTTTCTGGATCAGATCACCGATATAGACGATATTGTCGTTCTTGAGGCAGTTGGCCGACCGCACCGACAGCTCGAGCTCGTCCACCTTCTTGAGCAGAAGCGGGTTGAACTCGAGGCCGTCATCATCCGACATGCCGCCGGCGGCTTCGGGTTCGTCAAAGTTGACGAAGATCGAAAGCTGGTCCTGAAGGATGCGCGCCGCATAGGCCACGGCATCGTCAGGGGTCAGCGAACCGTCGGTCTCGATCTTCATGGTCAGCTTGTCATAGTCGAGCACCTGGCCCTCGCGGGTCGGCTGGACCTCGTAGCTCACCTTCTTGACCGGGGAATAGATCGCGTCGATCGCGATCATGCCGATCGGCGCATCCTCGGGCTTGTTCTTGTCGGCAGAGACATAGCCTTTGCCGGTGTTGACCGTAAGCTCCATGTAGAGCGCCGCACCTTCGTCGAGGTGGCAGATCACGTGGCCCTTGTTCAGAACCTCGATGCCCGAGCTTTCCGAGATGTCCGCCGCCGTCACCACGCCCGGCCCCTTGGCCTGCACCGTCAGGCGCTTGGGCCCGTCCACTTCCATGCGGATCGCGACGCCCTTGAGGTTGAGCACCATGTCGGTCACGTCCTCACGGACGCCCGGCACCGAGGAAAACTCATGCAGCACGTTGTCGATCTGCACGGCGGTGATGGCCGCGCCTTGCAGCGACGACATCAGCACACGGCGCAGCGCATTGCCGAGCGTCAGGCCAAAGCCCCGCTCGAGCGGTTCGGCCACCATGGTCGCCTGCCGCGACGGGTCAGCGCCCGGCCTCACGTCAAGCTGCATCGGCTTGATCAACTCGGCCCAATTCTTGTGGATCATGTGTCCCTCCATTCCTGTCCGCGCTTCATGTCCAAGAACGCGAACTCTCGAGGTTTCAGAATACCGAAAAGGGGCCGCGCCACTGGCACAGCCCCGTCAGTGTTTTCCTGCGTCAGACGCGACGGCGCTTGGGCGGGCGGCAGCCGTTGTGGGCCATCGGCGTCACGTCACGGATCGAGGTGACGTTGAAACCGGCAGCCGCCAGCGCGCGCAATGCCGATTCGCGACCCGAACCGGGGCCTTGCACTTCGACTTCGAGCGTTTTCACGCCGTGTTCCTGCGCCTTCTTTGCAGCGTCTTCAGCGGCCATCTGCGCGGCATAGGGGGTCGATTTGCGCGATCCCTTGAAGCCCATGGTGCCGGCCGACGACCAGGCGATCGCATTGCCCTGCACGTCCGAGATCAGGATCTTGGTGTTGTTGAACGACGAATTCACATGCGCCACGCCAGCGGCGATGTTCTTGGAGACCTTCTTCTTGCCTCCGCGACGGGTATCACGAGCCATGTTTCAGCCTCCCTTATTTCTTCTTGCCGGCAATGGCCTTTGCGGGGCCCTTGCGCGTGCGCGCGTTGGTGTGGGTCCGCTGACCGCGGACGGGGAGGTTGCGGCGGTGACGCAGGCCGCGGTAGCAGCCGAGGTCCATCAGACGCTTGATGTTCATCGTCGTCTCGCGACGCAGGTCGCCTTCGACGGTCAGGTTGGCGTCGATATATTCGCGGATCGCCAGCACTTCGGCGTCGGTCAGGTCGTTGACGCGGCGCTGCTCGTCGATCTTGACGGCGGTGCAGATTTCATGGGCGATGGCCGGGCCGATCCCGGTGATGTAGGTGAGCGCGATGGGAACCCGCTTTGCAGTCGGGATGTTCACGCCGGCAATACGTGCCACGTTGGTCTTCCTTTCGTTGCGGTTCCGTAAGGCCGGAACCTTTTTTCACAACTGAGGCCCGAGGGGCAAAACCCACGGGCCGCTGTTCGTCGAGGTGGTCTGCCAGAGGGGAGCGACCCGCGCCGGCACAATGATTCCCCCTGCGGGGATGGGGCTTGTTATGGGCAAGCGGTCACGGGGTCAAGCCCCGATCAGCCGGTCCCGCCTCAGTCGAGAATGGCCGCGATGGAGGCGGCCACATCGTCGATCTCGGCGAGGCCATCGACCCCTTCGAGCATGCCCTTGGCGTAGTAAAAGCCGATCAGCGGGCTGGTCTGCTTGTAATAGGCCAGCAGCCGGGTCTTGAGGCTGTCCTCGTTGTCATCGGCGCGGCGGGTAAAGGTGGTGCCGCCGCAATTGGCGCATTTGCCGTCAGCCGGCACCGGGCGCGTGACGTCGTGATAGACCTCGCCACAGCCCGCACAGGTTGACCGGCCGGTGATCCGCGCGACCAGCGCCGCGTCATCCACCCGCATCTCGATCACATGGTCCAGCGGTTGGCCCAGATCGGCCAGCAGCACCCCCAGCGCATCGGCCTGCGCCAGCGTGCGCGGAAAGCCGTCGAAGATATAGCCACCCTTTGCCATACCGGTTGTCAGTTTCTCGCGGATCAGGCCGATCACGATCTCGTCGGTGACAAGGTGGCCCTTGTCCATCACCTCGGCCACGATGCGGCCCATCTCGGTGCCGCTCGACCGCGCCTCGCGCAGCATGTCGCCGGTTGAAAGCTGCACCATCGCGCGCTCGTCCACCAGTTTGCGTGCCTGCGTGCCCTTGCCCGCCCCCGGCGGCCCGAGAAGGATGATATTCATCTGCGCGCGGGCCCCTTCGGCTTCGGCTTGGCATTGGCGCCGCCACGACGGCCGCGCAATTGCGATTTCTCGATCAGCCCTTCGTATTGATGGGCCAACAGGTGTGACTGGATCTGCTGGATCGTATCCATGCCCACCGACACGATGATGAGCACCGACGTGCCGCCAAAGTAGAAGGGGATCGCCAGCTCGTTGCGCAGGATTTCGGGCAGCAGGGCCACGAGCGCAAGGTAGCCCGAACCCAGCACGAGGATGCGCGTCACGACATAGTCGAGGTATTCCGCCGTCTTCTTGCCGGGCCGGATGCCGGGGATGAACCCGTTCTGGTTCTTGAGGTTGTCGGCCACATCCTCGGTCTTGAAAGCGACCTCGCGGGTGTAGAAATAGGTGAAGAACACGATCATGCCGCCGAAGAACAGCAGGTAGAGCGGCTGGCCCGGCCCTAAATTGGCCAGGATCGTGGACATCACCGGCCCGGTGGTGCCGCGTGAAAAGGTGGCCAGCGTGTTGGGCAGAAGCAGCAGTGCCGAGGCAAAGATCGCGGGGATCACGCCGGCGGGGTTGACCTTGATCGGCAGGTGGCTCGACCCGCCGTCATACATCTTCATTCCGACCTGGCGGCGGGGATACTGGATGTGGATCTTGCGCAGGCTGCGCTCCATGAACACCACAAAGGTCAGGATCACGATCACCATCAGGATCACGCCGATGATGACGCCCGCCCCGTTCGCCCCCGACCGGCCCTGGCTGAGAAACAGCGCCAGTGCGGCGGGGATTTCGGCGATGATGCCGACAAAGATAATCAGCGAGATGCCGTTGCCGATCCCGCGCGCGGTGATCTGCTCGCCCAGCCACATCAGGAACATGGTGCCGCCGACCAGCGTGATCATGCAGCCCGCGATGAAATAGAGCCCCGGGTCAGAGGCGAGATCGCCCGCCTGAAGGCTCGCGGCCAGCGCGTAGGACTGGAACGTCGCCAGGATCACGGTGAAATAGCGCGTGTACTGGTTGATCTTGCGTCGGCCCTGCTCGCCCTCTTTCTTGAGGTTCTTGAGCGGCTCGTACATCGAGGCCATGAGCTGCACGATGATCGAGGCCGAGATATAGGGCATGATGCCGAGGGCAAAGATGCCCATCCGCGACAGCGCGCCGCCGGTGAACATCGACAGGATGCCGCCGATGCCTTTCGCTTCCTCTTCCATGAAGTTGCGAAGGGCCACGCCGTCGATGCCGGGGACCGGGATATAGGTGCCAAGGCGATAGACGATCAGCAGGCCAAGGGTAAAGAGGATGCGTTGGCGCAGCTCGGTGGCCTTGCCGAAGGCCCCCCAGCTCATGTTGGCGGCCATTTGCTCTGCAGCGGATGCCATGCGGGCTCTCTTTTTCAAGGAAGCGCCGCCACCCGGTCTCCCGGACGGCGGCGCGAGGAAAACTCAAAGCAGGATGTAAGCAGCGCGCGCGCTGTTCACAACCTGTTATTCGGCCGCAGCCGCATCCTTTGCCGCCGCCGTGACCGCGAGGGTGCCGCCGGCCTTGGCCACGGCCTCGACCGCACCGGCAGAGGCGCCGGTGACGGTGATCGTGGCCTTGGCCGTGATCTCGCCCTTTGCCAGCACGCGGATACCGTCGAGCTTGCGCCGCACGAGGCCGGAGGCCACCAGCACATCCTCGGTGATCTCGGCCTTGGCGTCGATCTTGCCGGCGTCGATGAATTTCTGGATCAGACCCAGGTTCACCACCGCATAATCCTTGCGGTTCGGCTTGTTGAAGCCGCGCTTGGGCAGACGCATGTAGAGCGGCATCTGGCCGCCTTCATAGCCCTTGATCGCCACGCCCGAGCGGGATTTCTGCCCCTTGATCCCGCGCCCGGCGGTCTTGCCGGTGCCGGAGCCGGGGCCGCGGGCCACGCGCTTGCGGGCCTTGGTCGCGCCGGGATTGTCACGCAGTTCATTCAGTTTCATGTCGCTACTCCTTTGGCCGGAACTGCCCCTCCAGCGACGGAAGCGGCAAACACGGCATCATGTGAGGGCGGGCCAGGCATCCTTGGACGCCCGGCCCGCCAGAAAATCAGCCGCGTTCTTCGATGATCGCGACGAGATGGGGGATGCTGTCAACCATGCCGCGCACCGAGGGGGTATCCTCGAGCTCGCGGGTCTTGTGCATCTTGTTCAGGCCCAGGCCGATCAGCGTGGCACGCTGCTTGGCGGGGCGGCGGATCGGCGAGCCGATCTGCTTGACGACGATGGTCTTTGCCATAGTGCTCAGGCCTCCACGGCTTCGGCGGCGGCGGCGTCTTCCGGCTTGCGCAGGATCTCGGCCACTTTCTTGCCACGGCGTTGCGCGACGGAACGGGGCGATTGCTCTTTCTTCAGCCCGTCGATGGTCGCGCGGATCATGTTGTAGGGGTTCGAAGACCCGAGCGACTTGGACACGACGTCCTGCAGGCCCAGCATTTCGAACACGGCGCGCATCGGACCACCGGCGATGATGCCGGTCCCCGGCACCGCCGCCCGCATCACCACACGGCCGGCGCCATGGCGCCCTTCCATGTCGTGGTGCAGCGTCCGACCCTCGCGCAATTGCACGCGGATCATCTGCCGTTTGGCCTGCTCGGTCGCCTTGCGGATCGCTTCGGGGACTTCCTTGGCCTTGCCCTTGCCATAGCCGACACGGCCCTTCTGGTCGCCCACGACGACGAGCGCCGCAAAGCCAAAGCGTTTGCCGCCCTTCACCGTCTTGGACACGCGGTTGATCGCCACGAGACGATCGGCAAACTCGGGCGACGCGTCTTCGCGACGGTCCCGGCGTGGTTCACGTTCTGCCATTCTCTCGTCTCCTTAAATCTTGAGGCCGGCTTCACGCGCGGCGTCGGCCAGAGCCTTCACCTTGCCATGAAACAGGAAGCCACCGCGGTCGAAATAGGCCTCGGTCACACCGGCCTTGATCGCGCGTTCCGCAATCGCCGCGCCGACCCTGGTCGCCGCATCGATGTTGTTCTTGCCGACCACGCCCAGATCCTTTTCGAGCGACGAGGCGGCCGCAAGCGTCACGCCGCGCACATCGTCGATCAGCTGGACGCTGATGTTCTTGTTGCTGCGGTGCACCGACAGGCGCGGACGCCCGGCGTTGACCTTGCGGAGTTTGTTCCGGACGCGCAGACGGCGCTTCAGAAACAGGGTTCTTTTGCTGTTTGCCATTTCTGCGATCCTTACTTCTTCTTGCCTTCCTTGCGGAAGATGAACTCACCCTTGTAGCGGATGCCCTTGCCCTTGTACGGCTCCGGCCCACGCCATTCGCGGATGTTCGCGGCGACCTGGCCAACAAGCTGCTGGTCGATCCCTTCGACAGTGATTTCGGTCTGCTTGGGCGCGGTGACGGTGACGCCGGCCGGCACTTGGAAATTGACGTCGTGGCTGTAGCCGAGCGCCAGCTTGAGCACATTGCCCTGCATCTGCGCGCGGTAGCCCACGCCGGTGATTTCGAGGTCTTTCTTGAAACCGGTCGAAACGCCGGTCACAAGGTTCGCCACCATCGAGCGGGACATGCCCCACTGCTGGCGGGCGCGCTTGGACGTGCCGCGCGGCGTCACCGAGATGGTGCTGCCGTCGAGCGTGATCGTCACATCGTCGGTCGCGGTAAAGCTGCGGGTGCCCTTGGGCCCCTTCACTTCCACGGTCTGCCCGGACACAGAGGCCGAAACCCCCGCAGGCAGCTCGACCGGTTTCTTACCAATACGAGACATTGCCAGCTCTCCTTAGAAGACCGTGCACAGCACTTCGCCACCAACATTGGCAGCGCGCGCATGTGCATCCGACATCACACCCCGGGGGGTGGAGACAATCGACACGCCCAGACCCTGACGGACCGAGGGCAGGTCCTTGACACCCATATAGACGCGACGACCGGGCTTGGAGACCCGCTTGATTTCGCGAATGACAGGGGTGCCTTCGTAGTATTTCAGGCTGATTTCCAGCGCCGGATGGCCATCGGCCCCCGTCGTTTTCTCGTAGCCGCGGATGTAGCCTTCGTCCTTGAGCACATCCAGCACCCAGGCGCGAAGTTTGGACGCGGGCGTGATGACCGTGGACTTGCCACGCATCTGGCTGTTGCGGATGCGGGTCAGCATATCACCGATAGGATCGTTCATTGCATACCCTCCTTACCAGCTCGACTTGACCATGCCGGGGATCTCGCCGTTCGAGCCGAGCTCGCGCAGCATGATCCGGCTGACCTTGAGTTTGCGATAATAGGCGTGCGGACGCCCGGTGAGCTGGCAACGGTTGTGCAGCCGGGTGGCCGACGAGTTGCGCGGCAGGGCGGCCAGCTTGAGGGACGCCTTGAAGCGCTCCTCGACGGGCTTGCTCTGGTCATTGATGATCGCCTTCAGCGCGGCACGACGCGCGGCATACTGGTCAACCAGCTTTTGCCGCTTCTTTTCGCGCTCGATCATGGATTTCTTAGCCATATCTCTCTCTCCTCCGCGATCAGCTGTTGAACGGCATGTTGAAAGCCTTCAACAACGCCTTCGCTTCCGCGTCGGTCTTCGCGGTGGTGCAGATGACGATGTCCATCCCCCAAACCTCATCAACCTTGTCGAAGTTGATTTCGGGGAAAACGATGTGTTCCTTGAGGCCGGTGGCATAGTTGCCGCGCCCGTCAAAGGATTTGCCCGACACGCCGCGGAAGTCGCGGATACGGGGCATGGCCACGGTGATCAGGCGGTCGAGAAACTCGTACATCCGGTCGCCGCGCAGGGTCACCTTGGCGCCCAGCGGCATGTCCTCGCGGACGCGGAAACCGGCGATCGAGTTCTTGGCCTTGGTCACGACGGCCTTCTGGCCGGCGATGGTGGACAGGTCTTCCTGCGCCGACTTGGCCTTCTTGCTGTCGCGGACAGCCTCGGCACCGCAGCCGATGTTCAGGACGATCTTGTCCAGACGCGGGATCTGCATGTCGTTCTTGTAGGAGAACTCTTCCTTGAGGGCGGCCTTGATGGTGCCCTCGAACAGCGCCTTGAGGCGCGGGGTATAGCTGGCAGTATCAAGCATCAGATCACGTCCCCCGTGGTCTTGGCAAAGCGGACCTTCTTGTCGCCGTCCATGCGGAAACCGACGCGGGTGGCCTTGCCTGCGGCATCGACGATGGCGAGGTTGGACAGGTCGATCGGCATCGCCTTGGGCTGGCGCCCGCCCTGGTCGGACTGGCTCTGCTTCACATGGCGGATCGCGATGTTCAGACCCGCGACGACGGCCTTGCCCGACTTGGGATCGACGGTCGAGATCTCGCCCTTCTTGCCTTTGTCCTTGCCGGCCAGAACGATGACCTTGTCACCTTTGCGGAGTTTGGCAGCCATCACAGCACCTCCGGAGCAAGCGAGATGATCTTCATGAAGTTCTTGGCGCGCAATTCGCGAACGACCGGCCCGAAGATACGGGTGCCGACAGGCTCCATGTTGTTGTTGAGGATGACGGCGGCGTTGCGGTCAAAGCGGATCGCGGTGCCGTCTTCGCGGCGCACTTCCTTGGCGGTGCGCACGACGACAGCCTTGCGGACATCGCCCTTCTTCACGCGGCCACGCGGAATGGCTTCCTTCACCGACACCACGATGATGTCGCCGACGGACGCATACCGGCGGTGCGACCCGCCCAGAACCTTGATGCACTGCACCCGGCGTGCGCCGGAGTTGTCAGCGACATCCAGATTGGTCTGCATCTGGATCATTTGGTTTCTCCCGACCTTTGGGCACTCTGGCCCAGGGTTTCGATCAAACCGGGGTGTTACCGCTTAGTTGGCGATAACCTCCCAGCGTTTCGTTTTCGATTTCGGCGCGCATTCCTGAATGCGCACGGTGTCACCCACGTTGTAGGCGTTGGTCTCATCGTGGGCCCGGTATTTCTTGGACTTGCGGATGGTCTTTTGCAGGAGCGGGTGCTTGAAGCGCCGCTCGACCGAGACGGTCACGGTCTGCGCGTTCTGGTTGGAGGTGACGACACCCTGGAGGATACGCTTGGGCATGTCTTACACCTCCGCAGCGGCCGCGGCCGCCTTTTCGTTCAGAATGGTTTTCACACGGGCCGCGCCACGGCGCACGGCGCGCATGCGGCCGGTGTTCTCGAGCTGGCCGGTCGCCTGCTGAAAGCGCAGGTTGAAGGCCTCTTTCTTGAGCGCGACAAGCTCGTCGCGAAGCTGATCGGGCGTCTTGGCCCGGAGTTCGTTGGCGTCCATCGCCATATTCCTTTTCTCAACATCACCGGAGGGCCCCGAAAAAGGGTCACCCTGATTCCAGTGGAGTTCATGATGAAGGTGCCGCATAGACCCGTTGGGCCGCTTTGGCAAGCCTTAGTGCAGAAATCGCGCCGCGTCGCGTGATTCAGGCAAGTGCTATCCAACCGCGGAACGTGAACGCGGCATAGAACGGCTCGATCCCCGTAAAGCCGGCCTCATGCAGGAGCGCCTCGTCCTGCGTGGGCGTCAGGATCGCGAGCCGCTCCGACATGGTTTTCGCGGCGTTCTCCATATTCTCCGGCGCGACGCCGGACGACACCGCAAAAGCGGCAAAGCGGCTGAACCATGTTGCCCGCTCTGCGCCATCGCCCGGAATGCTATGATGCATGCTGACAAAGGGCGCACCCGGTTTCAGACGACGGCGGATCGGCTGAAGTGTCGGCAGCCGCTCTGCAAGCGGGATGAAATGCATGGTCAACAGGCAAACGGCGGCATCGAACGGGCCATCGGGGGCGGCACCGATGTCGCCGTGGTGCAGGCTGACCCGGTCTGCGTAGTCTCGCAGGCTCTGCGCGGCGAGGTCGAGCATAGGCTGGCTTGGATCGACTCCGTCAAAACGCCAACCCGGATATGCCGCAGCAAAGACCTTTGTCTCGAGCCCGCCACCAGCGCCCAGGACAAGCACCCGGCCAGCGTCGGGCACATGCTCGGCGAGCAGGACCGCCACCATCCGCTGCATGTCGTGAAAGCCTGGCACGAGCCGTGGCGGTGCCTCGGCATAGCGGGCCACGGCGTCAGCGTCCTGAAATCCGGTCATGCGGCACCTGTGTAAAACAAAGGCCCCCGCCGGTTACGGCGGGGGCGTTGTCGCGTTTTCCGTCTTTTCAGACCAGAATTACCAGTCTTCGCGAACGACCGTGCGGGTCTTGATCGGCAGCTTCATCGCGGCAAGGCGCAGGGCCTCGCGGGCGACGACTTCGTTCACGCCGTCGATCTCGAACATGATCCGGCCCGGCTTGACCTTGGCGGCCCAGAAATCGACCGAGCCCTTGCCTTTACCCATCCGCACTTCGATGGGCTTGGAGGTCACGGCGACATCCGGGAAAATCCGGATCCAGACACGACCCTGACGCTTCATATGGCGTGTCAGGGCGCGACGGGCGGCTTCGATCTGCCGTGCGGTGACCCGCTCGGGCTCGATCGCCTTGAGGCCGAATGTGCCGAAGTTCAGGTCGGACCCACCCTTGGCATCGCCAGAGATACGGCCCTTGTGGAGCTTGCGGAACTTTGTGCGCTTTGGTTGCAGCATCTGATGTTACTCCTTACCGGTCGCGGTCGCGACGCGCACCACCACCGGCCCCACGGGGCAGCGCGCCCTCCTGAAGCTCGGCGGACTTGCGGTCACGCGCTTGCGGATCGTGTTCCATGATCTCGCCCTTGAAGATCCAGACCTTGATCCCGATGATGCCATAGGCGGTTGACGCCTCCGACAGCGCATAGTCGATATCGGCACGCAGGGTGTGCAGCGGCACGCGGCCTTCGCGATACCATTCGGTCCGGGCGATCTCGGCCCCGCCAAGGCGGCCCGCGACGTTGACCCGGATGCCCAGGGCACCCATGCGCATCGCGTTCTGCACCGCACGCTTCATCGCGCGGCGGAAGGAGACGCGACGCTCGAGCTGCTGCGCGATGCTCTCGCCCACCAGCGCGGCGTCCAGTTCGGGCTTGCGGACCTCGACGATGTTGAGGTGCAGTTCCGACTTGGTCAGCGCGGCGAGTTTCTTGCGCAGCGTCTCGATATCCGCGCCCTTCTTGCCGATGATCACACCGGGACGGGCCGCATGGATCGTCACGCGGCACTTGCGGTGCGGACGCTCGATGATGACGTGGCTGATGCCGGCCTGCTTGGCCTCCTTGCGCACGAAGTCCTTGATCTTGAGGTCTTCGAGCAGAAGGTTGCCGTAGTCCTTGGTATTGGCGAACCAGCGGCTGTCCCAGGTGCGGTTGACCTGCAGACGCATCCCGACGGGATTGACCTTGTTACCCATTGGCTTGCTCCCCGGTGGCGGCTTCGACCTGACGGACCTTGATGGTGAGTTCCGAGAACGGCTTCATGATCTTGCCGAACCGGCCCCGTGCCCGCGGACGGCCACGCTTCATGATGAGGTTCTTGCCGACATAGGCCTCGGCCACGACGAGTTCGTCCACATCGAGGTTGTGGTTGTTCTCGGCATTGGCGATGGCCGATTGCAGGCACTTCTTGACGTCACCCGCGATCCGCTTTTTCGAGAAAGTGAGGTCCGACAGGGCCTTTTCCACCTTCTTGCCGCGGATCAGGGCGGCGACGAGGTTCAGCTTTTGCGGGGACGTGCGCAGCATACGGCTCTTGGCCATCGCTTCGTTGTCGGCCACGCGGCGGGGATTCTTGTCCTTGCTCATGGCTTATTTCCGCTTCGCTTTTTTGTCGGCGGCGTGCCCGTAATAGGTGCGCGTCGGCGAGTATTCACCAAACTTCTGGCCGATCATATCCTCGGTGACATTCACCGGGATGTGCTTCTTGCCATTATAGACCCCAAAGGTGAGGCCCACGAACTGCGGCAGGATGGTCGAACGGCGCGACCAGATCTTGATCACTTCGTTGCGCCCGCTTTCGCGCGACACTTCGGCTTTTTTCAGCACGTAAGCATCGACAAAGGGGCCTTTCCAGACAGAACGAGCCATGTGTCAGCGCCCTTTCTTGGCGTTACGCGAGCGCACGATGAGCTTGCTGGACGCCTTGTTCTTGTTGCGGGTCTTGTTACCCTTGGTTCCCTTGCCCCAGGGCGTGACCGGATGACGGCCGCCCGAGGTCCGGCCTTCACCACCGCCGTGCGGGTGGTCGATCGGGTTCATCGCGACACCACGGACCGACGGGCGGATGCCGAAGTGGCGGTTGCGCCCGGCCTTGCCGAGGTTCTGGTTGCTGTTGTCGGGGTTCGACACCGCGCCCACGGTCGCCATGCATTCCTGACGGACCATGCGCAGCTCGCCCGAGGACAGGCGGATCTGGGCATAGCCCCCATCGCGGCCGACGAACTGGGCATAGGTGCCGGCAGCGCGGGCGATCTGGCCACCCTTGCCCTGCTTCATCTCGATATTGTGCACGATCGTGCCGATCGGCATCCCCGAGAAGGGCATCGCATTGCCCGGCTTGATATCGACCTTGGCGCCGGCGACGACCTTGTCACCCACGGCGAGGCGCTGCGGGGCCAGGATATAGGCCTGCTCGCCATCCTCATACTGGATCAGCGCGATGAACGCGGTCCGGTTGGGGTCATATTCGATACGCTGGACGGTTGCCGAGATGTCGAACTTTGTCCGGCGGAAATCAACGATACGGTAAAGGCGCTTGGCACCCCCACCCTTGCGACGCATTGTGATCCGTCCGGTATTGTTCCGGCCGCCATGCTTTGTCAGGCCCTCGGTGAGCGCCTTGACAGGACGACCTTTCCAAAGCTCCGAACGGTCGATCAGAACCAGCCCTCGCTGGCCAGGCGTCGTCGGCTTATACGACTTCAGTGCCATGCTTTCTGTCTTCCGTTTGCTTTGCGGGCGGTTTGGCCCGTCTCTTGATGAAGGGCCCCGAAGGTCCCACAGATGTGGCGCCGCGGGGCAGATTGCCTCGGGTGCCGCGATAAAAGCCACGGCCCCGGACGAATCCGGGGCCGGGCCGATGGGGTCACATATTAGAGACCGGTCGAGACGTCAATCGTGTTGCCCTCGACGAGCGTCACATAGGCTTTCTTGACATCCTTGCGGGTGCCCAGCGATCCGCGGAACCGCTTGACCTTGCCCTTGGTGATCGTGGTGTTAACCGCCTTGACCTTGACCCCGAACAGGGCCTCGACCGCCGCCTTGATCTGCGGCTTGTTGGCGTCGATCGCGACCTCGAACACCACGGCATTGGCGTCAGACGCCATCGTGGCCTTTTCGGTAATGATCGGCTTGCGGATCACGTCGTAATGTTCTGCCTTGGCATTCATTTCAAACGCGCCTCCAGCGCTTCGACACCGGCGCGGGTCAGCACCAGCGTGTCGCTTTTCAGGATGTCATAGACGTTGGCGCCCATCGAGGGCAGCACGTCCAGCGTGGCGATATTGGCCGGCCCGGGCAAAGTCCGGGTTCACGGTCGCGCCGTCGATGATCAGCGCGCGCTTCCAGCCGAGGCCGGCCAGTTGCTTGGCCAGAACGCTGGTCTTGGCGGCCGACACTTCGGCGGCCTCGATGATGACCAGCTCGCCCGCCTTGACCTTGGCCGAGAGCGCGTGCCGCAGGCCGAGCTTGCGGAACTTCTTGGTCAGGTCATGGGCGTGGCTGCGCGGGGTCGGGCCCTTGTAGATGCCGCCGTGCCGGAAGATCGGCGCCTTGCGGGAGCCGTGGCGTGCGCCGCCGGTGCCCTTCTGGCGATAGATCTTCTTGGTGGAATAGCTCACATCCGATTTGCCAAGGGTCGAGTGCGTGCCCTGCTGGGCGGCCGCACGCTGCCAGCGCACGACGCGGTGCAGGATGTCCGCCCGCGGGTCCAGCCCGAAGATCGCATCGTCGAGTTCGACCGAACCGGCGGCCGCGCCGTCGAGTTTGATTGCATCAGCCTTCATTGTTCTCGCCTCCGGTCGCGGCATCATCCGCCGGGGTTGCATTCGCGGCTTCGGCTTCGGCAGCCTGCATCGCAGCTTCTTCGGCCTCGGCGGCTGCCTTGGCGGCGGCGGCTTCGGCAGCGGCAGCCTCGGCGGCGGCAGCTTCGGCCAGACGGCGCGCTTCTTCAGCGGCCGAACGCAGCGCGGCAGGATAGATCACATTGGCCGGAACCGGCTTTTTCACCGCATCCTTGACCGTGACCCAGCCACCCTTGTTGCCGGGAACCGCACCCTTGACCATGATCAGGCCACGGTCGGTATCGGTGCGCACCACTTGCAGGTTCTGCGTGGTGATGCGGGCCGAGCCCATGTGCCCGGCCATCTTCTTGCCTTTGAAGATCTTGCCCGGATCCTGGCACTGACCGACCGAACCATGCGAACGGTGGCTGACCGACACACCGTGGCTGGCCCGCAGACCGCCAAAGTTGTGCCGCTTCATGACACCGGCAAAGCCCTTGCCGATCGACGTGCCGGACACGTCAACATACTGGCCTTCAAAGTAATGGGCCGCGATGATCTCTTCACCCACCGGGATCAGGTTTTCCGGCGCAACGCGGAATTCCGCGATCTTGCGCTTGGGCTCCACCTTGGCGGCGGCGAAATGGCCGCGCATCGCCTTCGAGACGCGCTTGACCTTGGGCGAACCGGCGCCGAGCTGGACGGCGGTGTAGCCATCCTTTTCGACGGTCCGCTGTGCGACGACCTGAAGGCCGTCAAGCTGGAGAACGGTCACGGGGATCTGCCGACCGTCTTCCATGAAAAGGCGGGTCATGCCGACCTTTTTCGCGATGATACCTGAGCGCAACATGGTCATGTCCTCCCTCAGACCTTGATCTCGACATCGACACCGGCGGCCAGGTCGAGCTTCATCAGCGCGTCCACGGTCTGCGGGGTCGGATCGACGATGTCCAGCAGGCGCTTGTGCGTGCGGATCTCGAACTGATCGCGGGATTTCTTGTCGATGTGCGGTCCCCGCAGAACGGTGAACTTCTCGATCTTGTTGGGCAGCGGGATCGGGCCGCGAACGCTTGCGCCGGTGCGCTTGGCGGTCGAGACGATCTCGGCGGTGCTCGCGTCGAGGACGCGATAGTCAAACGCCTTGAGGCGGATGCGGATGGTTTGGCTGGCTGCCATGGGGGGCCTCTTTCGGGCTTTCAGATTGAGAGGTGGGCCGGGCAGGATTGCCGGGCCACATCGAACCTGTCGTCTTGAATGCGGCAAGGCGGGGTTGCCCCCACCTTGCCAGATGCTTGTCTGTCCTGCGGTTACTCGAGGATCTTCGACACGACGCCGGCGCCGACGGTGCGGCCGCCTTCGCGGATGGCA
>Ga0100391_1000050_pt1 | contig 140964 bp, 118 predicted proteins | sample CryGeymeta201515_FD_81541 | JGI IMG/M metagenome (GOLD analysis project Ga0100391, IMG submission 81541) | Groundwater microbial communities from Crystal Geyser aquifers in Utah, USA - Crystal Geyser metaG 2015-15 | ecosystem: Environmental > Aquatic > Deep subsurface > Groundwater | place...
GCCGCTGCCGCCGCTGCCGATCTCGTCATCTGGCTCGGCGATGACGACGCCCCCGAGCACGCCGCTGTCATCCGCGTCGCCGCGCAGTCCGATCGCCGCGACGGGCCGGATTGGGACGCGCGGGTGGCGCACGCCGACATCGCGCTGTCGGCGGTAACCGGCGAGAACATGCAACGCCTGCTCGATCTGATCGGCGAGCGCGCGCGGGCACTGTTGCCGCGCGACGGCGAGGTTGCGCTCAACCGCCGCCAGCGCGACGCGCTCGCCGCCGTTGCAGATTCGCTCGACGAGGCCGTGCGCACGCGCGACCTGCTGATCGTCGCCGAACATCTGCGCGCCGCGCTGGGCGCGTTCGACCGGCTGACCGGACGCGCGCGCACCGAGGATATGCTCGACGCGCTGTTCGGACGCTTTTGCATCGGCAAATAGGCGTTGCGCCGCGCAACTTTTTGACCCTCGCGCCGCGCTGATGTACCGCGCGGGCGAGATGAGAAATTACGATGTGATTGTGGTGGGCGGCGGACATGCCGGGTGCGAGGCGGCGGCGGTCGCGGCACGCATGGGTGCGCGCGTCGCGCTCGTCAGTTTTTCACGTGAAACAATCGGCGCAATGTCGTGCAACCCCGCGATCGGCGGACTCGGCAAGGGTCATTTGGTGCGCGAGGTCGATGCGTTCGACGGGCTGATCGCGCGCGCCGCCGATGCCGCCGCGATCCATTACCGCATGCTCAACATGTCGAAGGGCGCGGCGGTGCGCGGTCCGCGCGTCCAAGCCGACCGCCGGCTGTTCGCGCGCGCGATCCAGGCGGCGCTCGCGGCGCAACCAGGCTTGGATATCGTCGTTGGCGACGCCGATGCGATCGTCACCGATCCGGCGGGCACGGTCGCCGGGCTGAAGCTCGCGGACGGGTCGTTGTTGAGCGCGCCGGCGCTCGTGCTCGCCGCGGGCACGTTTCTCGGCGGGCGGCTCTATCGCGGCGAATGGAGCGCGCAGGGCGGTCGCACCGGTGAGCGCGCCGCAACCGCGCTGGGGCGACAGCTGCGCGATCTCGCCCTGCCCGTCGCGCGGCTCAAGACCGGGACGCCGCCGCGGCTCGACGGGCGGACGATCGACTGGGCGCGGCTCGAGCGGCAGGAATCGGATCGCGACCCGTGGACGATGGCGCCCGACACGCCGCGCCGTACCAATCCGCAATTGTTCTGCGCGATCACGCGTACCAATGCGACGACGCACGATATCGTGCGCGGCGGGCTCGACCAATCGCCGCTGTTTTCGGGCGCGATCGGGGCGACCGGCCCGCGCTACTGTCCCTCGATCGAGGACAAGATCCACCGCTTCGCCGACCGCGACGGCCACCAGATCTTCCTCGAACCCGAGGGGCTGGGCGATGCGCTCGTCTATCCCAACGGCATCAGCACGTCGCTGCCCGACGATATCCAGCTGGCGATGGTGCGCAGCATCGCGGGGCTCGAGGCGGTCGATATCGCGGTGCCCGGATATGCGGTCGAATACGATCATGTCGATCCGCGCTGCCTCGACCGCCGGCTCGGCGTGCGCGACGTCCCCGGCCTGTTCTGCGCGGGCCAGATCGTCGGCACGACAGGCTATGAGGAGGCCGCCGCGCTCGGCCTCGCCGCCGGCGCCAACGCCGCCGCCAGCGCGCTCGACCGCGCGCCCGTCTTGTTCGATCGCGCGACGAGCTATCTCGGCGTGATGATCGACGACCTCGTCCTGCAGGGCGTCAGCGAGCCGTATCGCATGCTCACCGCGCGCGCCGAATATCGCCTGCGCCTGCGCGCCGACAACGCCTGGACCAGACTCGGCGCGACCGCGGCGGCGGCGGGCTGCCTCGGTGAGGCGCGCCGTCGCGCGCTCGATTCCCATCGCGCCGATTGCGCGCGCGCCAACGCCGTGCTTGACGGCGATATCGGCTATGACGCGACGCGCGGGCGACCCCGCGACGGCCAGCGCCGCAGCCTCGGCGACCGCCTGGCGCTTGCCGACACGCCGTTTCGCGATGCCGCCGGCGATATTCCCGCGCTTGCCGCGCTCGCGCCAGAGGCAATCGACGAGGTCGAGAGCGACCGGCGTTATGCCCCCTATCTCGCGCGCCAGGACGCCGAGCTGCGCGCGCTGGCCGCCAACGAACGCATCGCGATTCCCGCCGATTTCGACTTCGCCGCGATTCCCGGACTGTCGAACGAGATGATCGAACGGCTGACGGCGGCGCGGCCCGAAACGCTCGGCATGACGGCGCGCATCGCCGGGATCACGCCCGCCGCGCTGAGCGCAGTGCTCGTGCGGCTCAAGCGGATCGCCGCGTGATCGAGAGCGGCGCCGATGGCGATAGCGTGGCCGCCAAGGCCTGGCTCGCCGCCAAGCTGACGCCTGCGCCCGACGATTTTTCGAAGCTCGAGCGATTCGTGGCGCTGCTGCTGGCTGAAAACGAGCGGCAGAACCTTGTTGCCAAGAGCACCGAGGCGACGATCTGGTGGCGCCATATCGTCGATAGCGCGCAACTGCTCCTGCTCGCCGGCGACCATCCGCAATATGAAAACGGCCTTTGGGTCGATCTCGGCTCGGGGCCGGGCCTGCCGGGACTGGTCGTCGCGATCCTTCGGCGCGGCCCGGTCGCGCTGGTCGAGATGCGGCCCGCGCGCACCGATTTCCTCGCGCGTTGCGTCAACGAGCTCGCTCTGGCCAATGTCGCAATCTTCACCGGCAAGGTCGAGCGCTACCGCCGCGAGGCGGGCATCATCAGCGCGCGCGCGTTCGCGCCCCTGCCAAAGCTGATCGCCAAGGCGCGCCACATGGCCCAGGACGAGACGCTGTGGCTGCTGCCCAAGGGAAAAAACGCGGTAAACGAACTGGCGGAACTGGCCGCACCGTGGCACAGTGCATTTCACGTGAAACAGAGCGTAACCAGCCCGGAATCGACGATATTGGTCGGCAAGGGGCGATTTGGCGGCGGACCGACATGATCACCATCGCGATTGCAAACCAGAAGGGCGGCGTCGGCAAGACGACGACGGCGATCAACCTCGCGACGGGGCTGGCCGCGATCGGCTGGCGCGTGCTGCTGATCGACATCGATCCGCAAGGCAATGCGTCGACCGGCCTCGGCATCGCCCAGTCCGAACGCGGCGAATCGAGCTATTCGGTCCTGACCGGCGATGCGTCGATCGTCGAGGCGGCGCATGCGACCAAGATACCGCGACTCGACATCGTCCCGGCAACGGTCGATCTTTCGGGCGCCGAGATCGAGCTTGTCGACTATGAACAGCGCACGCATCGCCTTGAAATCGCGATGAATTCGGTTCCCTCGGGGCGTTGGGACATCTGCCTGATCGATTGCCCGCCGTCGCTCGGCCTGTTGACGATGAACGCGCTCGTCGCCGCCGAATCGCTGATCGTGCCGTTGCAATGTGAATTCTTCGCGCTCGAGGGGCTCAGCCAGTTGCTGCGGACGGTCGAGCGCATCCGGGACAAGTTCAACCCCGGCCTGTCGATCCTCGGCGTCGCGCTGACGATGTTCGATCGCCGCAACAACCTGACCAACCAGGTCTCCGACGACGTGCGCGCCTGCCTCGGCAAGGTCGTGTTTGATACCGTCATCCCGCGCAACGTGCGCCTGTCCGAAGCGCCGAGCCACGGCCTGCCGGCGCTGATCTACGACCATCGCTGCCCGGGATCGGTTGCCTATATGCAACTGGCGCGCGAAATCGTCGCGCGCCTGCCGGGCAAGCGACGGGCGGCGTGAGATGAGCGAGTCGGACAAGCCGACCGGCGCGAAACCGACGCCAGCGCGTGACGCCATGACGTCGCCCGCCAAGCGCCCCAAGGGGCTCGGCCGCGGGCTCGACGCGCTGTTCAGCGAGGCCGGGCGCGACATGCCGACCGTCGCGGGCGACCACAGCACGCAGGATATCGTGCGCATCCCGACGGGCAGCATCAAGCCGCATCCCGACCAGCCGCGCCGGCATTTCGACGACGCCGCGCTCGGCGAGCTGGCCGCCTCGATCGCCGAACGCGGCGTCATCCAGCCGATCATCGTGCGTCCCGCGCCGCAGGGCCGCGGCTATCAGCTCGTCGCCGGCGAACGCCGCTGGCGCGCCGCGCAAAGGGCCGGGCTGCACGACATTCCCGCGATCGTTCGCGACTTCGACGAGGCCGAAACGCTCGAAATCGCGCTGGTCGAGAATATCCAGCGCGAGGACCTCAACGCGATCGAGGAAGCGCGCGCCTATCAGCGGCTGACCGAGGATTTCGACCATAGCCAGGAGGCGCTGGCGCGGCTGGTGGGGAAATCGCGCAGCCATGTCGCCAATATGCTCCGCTTGCTCGACCTGCCCAAGCGCGTCCAGACGATGGTCGTCGAGGGGCAGCTGTCGATGGGCCATGCGCGCGCGCTGATCAACGCGCCCAATCCGGTGGCGCTGGCCAAGGACGTCGAGCGGCGGGGCCTGTCGGTGCGCCAGGTCGAACAGATGGTCCGCGCGCTGCGCGACGGCGATGCGGCAAAGCGCGCGCCCGCGACCGGCGAGGGCAAGGCGCGCGATCCCGACATCCAGGCGGTCGAGGAACATCTGAGCGACCTGCTCGGCCTGAGCGTGAAAATCACCGACAAGCCGAAGCGCGGGGGGACGGTGTCGCTGGCGTACAGCTCGCTCGACCAGCTCGACATGATCTGCCAGCGGCTCAGCGGCGAGAAAATCTAGTCCGCCGCCTGAAGGAAAGTTGCGCCGCGCAACCACAAGCGCGCGAACTTTCCCCCCCTCGCGCCGCGTCAGGCATGGACGAAAGCGCTCCAGCGCCCTAAATGCGCGCTATGACAGACAATTCCCAGAACAATGAGCGCGACGGCTTTTATGCGCGCGTCCGCGACACCCTGAGCGAGATCGACGAGCAGGGCCTGACCAAGACCGAGCGGCTGATGACATCGGCGCAGGGCGCCGAGGTGCGGGTGCGCGGCGCCGACGGCGCGGACGTTGCGGCGATCAATTTCTGCGCCAACAACTATCTCGGCCTCGCCGACCATCCCGACCTGATCGCGGCGATGGCCGATAGCGCGAAGAGCCACGGCTTCGGCATGGCGAGCGTGCGCTTCATCTGCGGGACGCAGGCGCTCCACCGCGAGCTCGAGGCGCGCATCGCGAGCTTCTTCGGCTACGACGATTCGATCACCTTCGCCGCGTGTTTCGACGCCAATGGCGCGGTGTTCGAGCCGCTGCTCGAGGCCGACGACGCGATCATCTCCGATTCGCTCAACCACGCCTCGATCATCGACGGCGTGCGGCTGTGCAAGGCGCAGCGCTATCGCTTCGCCAACAGCGACATGGCCGATCTCGAGGCGCAGCTGCAGGCGGCCGACGCCGCAGGCGCGCGCACCAAGCTGATCGTCACCGACGGTGTTTTCTCGATGGACGGTTACATCGCCAACCTCGCCGGGATCTGCGACCTTGCCGACCGCTACGGCGCGCTGGTCATGGTCGACGACTGCCATGCCTCGGGGTTCATGGGGGAAAGCGGACGCGGCAGCCCCGAACATTGCGGCGTCGCCGACCGCATCGACATCCTCACCGGCACGCTCGGCAAGGCGCTCGGCGGCGGCATGGGCGGCTATATCTGCGCGCGGCAGGAGGTCGTCGACCTGCTGCGCCAGCGCGCGCGACCCTATCTGTTCTCGAACGCGCTTGCGCCGGGGCTGGTCGGGGCGAGCCTCAAGGTGTTCGACATGCTCGAAGGATCGGGCGAGCTGCGCGCCAAATTGTTCGCCAACGCCGCGCGCTTTCGCGCCGGCATGGAGGCGGCGGGATTCGACCTGCTGCCCGGCGAGCATCCGATCATCCCGGTGATGCTCGGCGATGCCAAGCTCGCGCAGCAAATGGCGGCGAAGCTGCTCGACGAGGGGATTTACGTTACCGGTTTCTTCTTCCCCGTCGTGCCGCGCGGCCAGGCGCGGATCCGCACGCAGATGTCGGCGGCGCACAGCGACGCGCAGATCGACAAGGCGATCGCCGCCTTCACCAAAATTGGACGCGAACTGGGAGTCGTCAGCTGATGGCCGATACGATGGAAGCCCTGGTCAAGGCCAAGCCCGAGCCGGGTATCTGGCTCGAAGCCGCGCCGGTGCCCGAAATCAAGCCCGACGAGGTGCTGATCCGCGTCGAAAAGACCGCGATCTGCGGCACCGACGTCCATATCTACAATTGGGACGAATGGGCGCAGAAGACGATTCCGGTGCCGATGATCGTCGGCCACGAATTCGGCGGCCACATCGTCGAGCTCGGCGGCAATGTCCGCCGCCCGCTCAAGATCGGCCAGCGCGTGTCGGGCGAGGGCCATCTGATCGGGCAGAAGAGCCGCGCGGTGCGCGCGGGCCATTTCCACCTCGACCCCGATACGCAGGGCGTCGGCGTCAACCGGCCGGGCGCGTTCGCGCAATATCTCGCCATCCCCGCGTTCAACGTCATCGAGCTGCCCGACGATCTCGACATGGACGTCGCCGCGATGCTCGACCCGCTCGGCAACGCGGTCCACACCGCGCTTGCGTTCGACCTCGTCGGCGAGGACGTGCTGATCACCGGCGCGGGGCCGATCGGCATCTTCGCCGCCGCGATCGCGCGGCATGTCGGGGCGCGCAACGTCGTCATCACCGACATCAATCCCAACCGCCTCGCGCTCGCCGAAAAGGTCGCCGACTGCCGTCCGGTCGACGTGTCGAAGGAAAAGCTCGAGGACGTGATGGCGAGCCTCAAGATGAAGGAAGGTTTCGACGTCGCGATGGAAATGTCGGGCGCGCCGAGCGCCTTCAACGCGATCGTCGACACGATGGTGATGGGCGGCAACGTCGCCATGCTCGGCATCCCGGCGGGCGAAATGGCGGTCGACTGGTCGAAGATCGTGTTCAAGGCGTTGACGATCAAGACGATCTACGGCCGCGAGATGTTCGAAACCTGGTACAAGATGCTGGCGATGCTCTCCTCCGGGCTCGATGTCTCGGGCGTCATCACCCACCGCATGGACCACAAGGATTTCCAGGCCGGATTCGACGCCGCGCGCTCGGGCGCGTCGGGCAAGGTCATCCTCGACTGGGCGTGATTTCGCCCGCTTCATGTATTAGAGCTTGCTAAATTAGAAATAGCTTATATATTGTCCGGCATGAACACTGTGCTCGACGATATGACCCAGCATGCCAACGTCGCTGCCGATATGCTCAAGGCGCTGGCGCATCCCGCGCGGCTGCTCGTCCTGTGCCATCTTGTCGATGCCGGCGAGATGGCTGCGGGAGAACTTGGCGTTCGCGCCGGCCTCAGCCAGTCGGCCATGTCGCAGCATCTCGCCAAGCTGCGCGAGCAGGGGCTCGTCGAATCGCATCGCGAAGGCACCGCCGTGCGCTATCGCATCGCCGATGCCAATGCGGCCAGACTGCTCACTCTGATCCACGAACTGTATTGCCATAACGAGGTGAAGCCATGACCGACACCGTCCTTCAATCCGCCATCGGCCAGGCGCAGACCGCGATCGCCAACGTCGCGACCCGCCCGGTCGTGCAGACCTTCTTCGACGAGGCGACCTTCACCGCGAGTCATGTCGTCCACGACCCGGCAACGCGGCAGGCCGCGATCATCGATTCGGTGCTCGATTTCGACCAGGCGTCGGGCACGACCACGATGCTCAGCGCGCAGCGAATCGTCGATTACGTTGCCGCCGAGCGCCTGACCGTGGCGTGGATTCTCGAAACGCACGCGCATGCCGACCACCTGTCGGCGGCGCCGTGGCTGCAGGAAAAGCTCGGCGGACAGCTCGCGATCGGTCGCGATATCGTCACCGTGCAGAACGTTTTCGGCAAGCTGTTCAACGAAGGCACCGCGTTCCGGCGCGACGGGTCTCAGTTCGACCGGCTGCTCACCGATGGCGACACGCTGGCGATCGGCGACCTTAACCTCATCGCGCTGCACGTTCCGGGCCATACCCCCGCCGACATGGCCTATCTGATCGGCGATGCATTGTTCGTCGGCGATACGATGTTCATGCCCGATTACGGCACCGCGCGCGTCGATTTCCCCGGCGGGTCGGGACGCGATCTCTATCGCTCGATCCGCCGCCTGCTCGGTCTGCCCGACGCGGTGCGCGTCTTCCTGTGCCACGATTACAAGGCGCCCAATCGCGATATGTTCGCGTGGGAAACGACGATCGGCGCAGAGCGGACGGGCAACGTCCACATCCATGACGGCGTCGGCGAGGACGAGTTCGTCGCGATGCGCAGCGCGCGCGATGCGACGCTGGCGATGCCCAAGCTGATCCTGCCGAGCCTCCAGGTCAACATGCGCGCCGGCCACCTGCCCGAACCCGAGGACAACGACATGCGCTACCTGAAGCTGCCGCTCAACGCGTTCGGGAGCGTCGACAATGGCTGAGTTCGATCCGTTCACCGCGCTCGCCGGCGGGTTGATGATCGGTTTCGCCGCCGGCGCGATGCTGCTCCTGCTCGGCCGCATCGCCGGCGTCAGCGGCATGGCCGGAACCGCGCTCGGCCTGTCGCGCGGGGCCACGTCGCGCGGCGTCGCGATGGCGTTCGTCATCGGCCTGCCGCTCGGCGCCGCGATCTATGCGATGATCGCGGGCATCCCCGCGGTCAGCGTCACCACCGACTGGCCGTTGCTGATCGCGGGCGGCCTGCTCGTCGGATACGGCACGCGGCTCGGCAACGGCTGCACCAGCGGCCACGGCGTGTGCGGCATGGCGCGGCTGTCGCGTCGCTCGATCGCCGCCACCGCCAGCTTCATGGCCGCGGGCTTTGCCACGGTCTACCTCGTCCGGCATGTCATCGGACTGGCGTCGTGACGTCGGGTCGGCCCGCGCCGCGCATCCTCGTCGCGCTGGCGATCGGCGCGCTGTTCGGCGGCGGCCTCGCGCTGAGCGGGATGATCGACCCCGCGCGCGTGCTCGGTTTCCTCGACCTCGCCGGGCGCTGGGACCCGACGCTCGCCTTTGTCATGGGCGGGGCTCTGATCCCCTCGGCGCTCGCCTATTTCGTCCACCGCCGCCTCGCCCGTCCGGTGATGGCGCCCGATTTCGCGGTGCCCGAGCCGGGCCGCCTCGATCCGCGCCTGATCATCGGGTCGGTGCTGTTCGGCATCGGCTGGGGGCTCGTCGGGTTCTGCCCCGGCCCGGCGCTCGCCGCGCTCGCGGTCGGCAGCTGGCCGGTGTTCGTGTTCGTCGCGGCAATGGTCGCGGGCATGGTCGTCCACGCATTTTCGGGGAGACGCCGCGCATGATCCACGATCTCGCCTTCTACGCATCGGGCGCGTTTTCGGGCACGCTCGTCGGCTTCATCCTCGCGCTCGTCGGCGGCGGCGGGTCGATCCTGGCGACGCCGCTGATCGTCTATCTCGTCGGCGTGCGCGACCCGCATATCGCGATCGGCACCAGCGCGCTGGCGGTCGGGATCAACGCGCTGCTCGGCGTCGGCGGCCACGCCCGCCGCGGCAACGTCGCCTGGCGCCCGGCGCTGCTGTTCGCCGGTGCCGGCGTGCTGGGCGCGCTCGTCGGGTCGATCGCCGGCAAGGCGTTCGACGGCCAGCGGCTGCTGTTCCTCTTCGCCATCCTGATGATCGTCGTCGGCGCGCTGATGCTGCGCCGGCGCGAGGTTTCCGACGAGCCCGGCGACGGCCGTCCGGCGCCGCTGCGGACGCCGCTGTTCGGGCTGGCGACCGGCGGGTTTTCGGGATTTTTCGGCATCGGCGGCGGCTTTCTGATCGTGCCGGGGCTGATCGCGGCGACGGGGATGAGCATGATCCGCGCGATCGGCACCTCGCTCGTCGCGGTCGCCGCCTTCGGCCTCACCACCGCGGCGAGCTATGCCTGGTCGGGACTGATCGACTGGACGCTGGCGGCGGTGTTCGTCGCCGGCGGCCTGGTCGGCAGCCTGTCGGGCACCGCGCTGTCGCACCGCCTGTCGCGCACCGAGGGCGCGCTGCGCCGCATCTTCGCCGTGCTGATCTTCATCGTCGCCGCCTATATGCTGATGAAAAGCGGGGCGGCGGTATTCGGCTGACGCCGATGCGCGATCATGAGCCGTCGGCGCGGCTCAGTGCCCCGCGCCGCCGCGGAGCGATCGCCATCCGCGGCCGAGCAGGCGCAGCGGGAGCCAGACCAGCATGGCTAGCGGCAGCAGGCGGGCCGGGATCGCCAGTTGCGATGCGGCATAGGGGCGCGTCCAGTGCGACCAGAAGGTGCGCAGGCGATAGCCGACCCCGGGCGCAAGGCGATACTGGAGCAGCATCGCGCGGGCCATTTCGCGCAGCGTCGTAGCCGCGAGGCGTTTGTCGGGATCGCCGACCTGGTCCATCGCGGCGTGACAGGCATCGACCAGACGCGCGATCGTCGCATCGGCCGCGAGCCGGCGCCGCAGCTGTGTCGGCAGGTCGAGGCCGAACAATTCGGCGCACAGCAGCAGCGCCACCCCGCCGCAGCGACCCGCGCCATGCGCTTGCGCGGCGGCGTGCCATCGTTCCACGCGGGCGGGGCTCGCCGCGATCATCGCCGCTACATCGGCAAGCCATTTCAGCCGCGCCCAGCGATGGATCGTGCCATGCGCGACGAGAAACGCGATCAGCTCGGCATCGGCGAGCGTCGGTACCGCAGCGCCCGCGATCTCGACCGTCTGGCGCGGCGATCCCATCCCGATCCCGGCAATCAGCCCGCCGCTGTCGGACAGGCCGGTATGCAGTTCGACCGCGGTGCCGCGCGCGGCATTGCGCCACAGGCTTTCGCGCGTTCCGGCAAGCCAGCGGTCGCGCCGCGGTCCCGCGACGACGCCCTCGGGCAGGATGAGCGCATAGCCCTGGCGTTCGAGAAGGTCGCACGCGGGGGCAAGGTCGCGCGGATCGATCAGGACATCGATGTCCCAGGCGGTCTTGGCGCTGGGATCGCGATGCACCAGATAGGCGAGCGTCGCGCCCTTGACGAACAGCAGGTCGAGCCCGGTGCGCTCGGCGGCATTGGCCAGGCGCGCTTCCTCGGCGGCATTCGCAATCGCCTGCAGGCGCGCCTTGCGCGCCATGCGGGCGAGCGCGGCCGCCTCCTTGGCGGGCAAGGCCAGCCCCGATTCGTCGACCGCGAGCTGGACGAAGGGCGCGACGCGGTGCCAGCGGGTCAGCTGGAGCAGCGCGCGCGGATCGATCGGCCTCGCGGCGGCGGCCGCGATCGCCGCATCGCGTCCGGGCGCGTCGCGGGCCCGGCAGCTGGCGGCGACGAAATCGAAGGCGGGCGAGGCCGCGACGACATGGCGCGCGGCGGGCAGCATCGCGCGCCGCGGGTCCCACGCGACCGCCTGTCCGTCGGGCCTGAGCGACGAGAATTTCGCGCGCAGCCGGATGAACGTCGCGAGCGTCCAGCGCAGGCTGCGCGGACCGAGTTCGCCCCACAGCGCCATGGCGAGGACAAGCGGGTCGGCGCGCGTCGCCGGCGTCGCCATGGCGCGCGCGATCTGGCGCAGCCGCCCGGGCCGGCGACCGTTCCACAGCCGGTAGGAGGAGAGCGACAAGATCGTGCGCAAGGTGGGTTCGCTCGGCGCGGCGTCGGGCGCCGCGTGCGCGGCCAGCGTCGATTCGTACTCGCCCCTGGTGCGGAATGCTTCGGCGCAGGCGAACATCAGGTTCACCCCCCGCTCGACCAGCCGCGGGTCGGACACCTGGCGCGTGCTGCTCGAGGCGAAGCGATAGCGGTAAAGGGCGTCGGGCACGAACAGGATGCGGCCTTCGCCCGCCAGCCTGAGGACGAGGTCGAAGTCCTCCCAATAGGCGCAGGCTTGGCGATAGCCGCCGATCCGTTCGAACGCGGCCTTGCGAAACATCGACGAGCCATGGCCGAACGGCGGATAGATCGACGGTCTGGCCGCGCGCCAGCGGTCGGCGACGCGAACCGGACGGCCGTGCGTGTCGATGCCCGACCACAGGCAGCCGACGAGCACCACGTCGGGCCGGTCGACGATCTCGGCATGGAGCCGCCCGAGCCAGTCGGGCTCGGCGATGTCGTCGGCATCCATGCGCGCGATCAGCGGCGAGCGCGCGCGATCGACGACGAAATTGCCGCCGCCGCTCGCCCCGCGCGAGCGTACCCCCCGGCAAAGCCGGATCCGCGCATCGTGCCGCGCCCATCGATCGAGCAGCTCGCCGATCCCGTCGCTCGACCCGTCGTCGCGGATGATCAGTTCGAAATCGGTAAAGCGTTGCGCGAGCACGCTCGCCACTGCGGCATCGATGAAGGGGCCTTCGTTGTGCGCGGTCATCACCACGCTCACGGCGGGGACATGCTCGTCGCGCGGCGCGGTGCAGTCGATCATCCCCCCGCTTCCTCTCGCTTGCCCCGGTACGACCGATCGCGTTGGCGGTGCCGGGGAAAATCTCTAAACCGTCGCGGACGCGAAAGGAAGCGCATCGCTGCGCGAGAGCGCGCGCGCGCGCGCCGAGGAGCGCCGCGCGTTTTGCGCATTGGGTTTTGCCTCCAGTCCTGCTAGGCGCGCGGCCATGCTGACCATCAATGGAATTACGGTGCGCCTGGGCGGGCGGACGATCCTCGATCGTGCCACGGCGGCGATTCCGCCGGGCGGGCGCGTCGGCCTGATCGGCCGCAACGGCGCGGGCAAGTCGACGCTGATGAAGGTCATGATCGGCCAGCTCGAGGCCGACGAGGGCGAGATCGAGATGCCGCGCGGCACGCGCATCGGCTATATCGCGCAGGAAGCGCCGGCGGGCGATGCGACGCCGTTCGACACCGTGCTCGAAGCCGACACCGAACGCGCCGAACTGATGGTCGAGGCCGAGCATTGCGTCGATCCGCACCGGCTCGGCGACCTCCACGAACGCCTGCTCGCGATCGACGCCTATAGCGCGCCGGCGCGCGCCGCGCGGATCCTCACCGGGCTCGGCTTCGACGAGGAGATGCAGGGCCAGCCGCTCGACAGCTTTTCGGGCGGGTGGAAAATGCGCGTCGCGCTCGCCGCGCTGCTGTTCTCGCATCCCGATGTCCTGCTGCTCGACGAACCGTCGAACCATCTCGACCTCGAAGCGACGCTGTGGCTCGAGAATTTCCTCAAATCCTATCCCGGCACGCTCGTCGTCATCAGCCACGAACGCGACCTGCTCAACAACGTCGTCGACCATATCGTCCACCTCCAGGGCGGTCGGCTGACGCTCTATCCCGGCGGCTATGACAGTTTCGAAACGCAGCGCGCCGAACGCGCGGCGCAGATCGAGGCGGCGCGCGCGTCGCAGGATGCGCAGCGCGCCAAGCTGCAGGATTATGTCGCGCGCAATTCGGCGCGCGCCTCGACCGCCAAACAGGCGCAGTCGCGCGCCAAGATGCTCGCGCGGATGCAGCCGATCGCCGCGCTCGCCGACGACCCCAGCCTCAGCTTCGACTTTCCCGACCCGACCGAGCTGCGCCCGCCGCTGATCACGCTCGACCTCGCCGCGGTCGGGTACGAGGCCGACACGCCGATCCTGCAGCGCCTCAACCTGCGCATCGACCCCGACGATCGCATCGCGTTGCTCGGCCGCAACGGCAACGGCAAGACGACGCTGGCGCGGCTGCTCGCGGCGCAGCTGACGCCGATGGACGGCGCGATGCACGCGTCGAGCAAGATGCAGGTCGGCTATTTCACGCAGTACCAAGTCGAGGAACTCGCCGGCGACGATACGCCGGTCGAGGCGATGACGCGCGCGATGCAGGGCAAGACCCCCGGCGCGGTGCGCGCGCAGCTCGGCCGCTTCGGCTTTTCGGGCGACAAGGCGACGACGCGCGTCGCGAAGCTGTCGGGCGGCGAACGCGCGCGGCTCGCGCTCGCGCTGGTGACGCGCGACGCGCCGCATTTGCTGATCCTCGACGAGCCGACCAACCATCTCGACGTCGACGCGCGCGAGGCGCTGGTCCAGGCGCTCAACGGCTATGACGGCGCTGTCATCCTCGTCAGCCACGACCGCCACATGGTCGAGCTCACCGCCGACCGGCTGGTGCTCGTCGATAACGGCGGCGCGCACGATTATCCCGGCAGCATCGACGACTATATCGACCTCGTCCTCGGCCGCAATCAGCCCAAGGGCGACGCCAAGGCCAAGCCGCCGAAAAAGGACCGCAAGGCCGCCGCGCGCGAGCGCGAGGCGCTGCGCGCGCTCAAGCAGAAGGCGAACGAGGCCGAGGCCGAGAACAAGCGGTTGCAGGCGCAATGCAGCGCAATCGACCGCGCGATGTTCGACCCCGCCAGCGCCAGCGGAGAGCTCGCCAAGCTGACGATGAGCGAGCTGTCGCGCCGCCGCGCGAGCGTGGCCGCCGCGTTGGAGGCGAGCGAGGCGCAATGGCTCGAGGCGGCGGCAGCACTGGAATAGGGAGCGGGCGCCGACGCCGAGCGCCGGCCGCGTCGTCGAGACGGATCGCGATGCCCGGTGGCGATCCCGGCGGGCACCGGGGCTTGCCCGCGTTCAGCCGGGCCGGTCGGCGACGGCGCCCCTGGCGAAGCGCACGCTCTCGCCGCGTTGCCGCGCGCACGCCAGCGCGACCGCGAGGCGATAGCCGTCGCTGCCGAGGCCGCAGATGACGCCGTCGGCGGCGCCCGCGGTCAGGCTGTCGGCGCGCCAGCTTTCGGCGCGCGCATGGATGTTGCTGATGTGCACTTCGACGATCACCGTGCGGCACAGTTTCAAGGCATCGAGCACGGGCACCGAATAGGAACAGCCCGCCGGGTTGATGACGATGCCGGCGGCGTCGCGCGCGGCATGGATCCGGCCGATGAGGTCGCCTTCGCAATTGGTCTGGCTGAACCTCATCGGCAGATCGAAGCGATCGCAGACGTCGCGGCAAGCGCGTTCGATATCGGCGAGCGTGTCGGTCCCGTAGATCGCGGGCTCGCGTGTCCCCAGCAGGTCCAGATTGGGTCCGTTGAGGACATGGATGCCATGCGCCGCCGGCGCGTCGCTCAGGCGCTCCACTCCGTGAAGCCGCGGATCGCCGCCGAGACGCGGGCATTGGTCTTCTCATCGCCGCGCCAGAACAGCTCGAGATGGCCGGCGCCGCGGATCCACACGACATTGGCGTAGGGAATCGCGTCGGCCGAGCGCGTGACGCTGTCGGCGACCTCGCTCTCGGTCCCGCCGATCAGCAGGACCGGCATCTTCAGCCGCGCCAGGTCCTTCGTGCTCACCGGATTGTCGGCGCGCACGCGAAATTCCTGCGCCAGCGTCTGGCTGCTCTGGACTTCGCTCAATATTTCCTTGGTCGCGCCGCCGCGCCGGCCCGAGACTTCGCGCTTGCCGCCGACATAGCGCAGCATCGACTGGATGGCCGCCTCGTCGTCGCCCTGTTCGGCGAGTTCGGCGCGCTTCTTGAGCTCGTCGCGGTCGGTGAACAGCGCCGGTTCGATCAGGATCAGCGCCGAGACGCGATCGGGATTGGCGATCGCATATTGGGTGGCGAAATAGCCGCCGTGCGAATAGCCGAGCAGCGGCGAGGCGGACTTGTCGCCCGATCGCTGAGCGAGCGTGGCGTCGATATCATTGAGATAGGCGTCGAGATCGCTCGCATCGGTATCGCTGACCGTGCTCCTGCCGAAACCGCGCAGCATGACTTCGGTCACCGGATTGTCGATTTGCAGCGTCTGGTCGCCGCCGCACGCCAGGACCGTCAGGTGAGGAAGCGACGTCTTTCCCTTGACGCTTCGAATTTCCAGGTCCGCGCCCCGGGACTGAATAATCGCACTCGATGCCATTGGCTTTCTCCTCAGTTGATGCCCGAAATAGCTGCGCACTTGCCCAACCGGCAGAATCGCCGAAGTATCGGTGGCGCTGCCAGCGTGGTTTTCGCACAGTATTACTTGTTAACGAGGCCTATACCTATAGCATAATCGCAAGTTACTTCAAAGGCGCGCGCGCGATACTATTGTCCACCACAGTGGACATTTTTCCGACATCCAGGTCGCGGCGAACAAATCGGGCGATTTCCAGGGATATGCGACCGGGGTTGTCAATACAGTCTTCGTAATTGACCACCAGCAGGCGGGCCGATCGCTGCGAATTGGACCATTTTAGGCTGTCGGCTTCGTCGCGCGCAAGCAGCGCGGGCCAGTCGGCGGCGACGCCGGCATGGCCATGCAGGAATTCCACCATGCGCTGCTGCGATGCGGCGACGGTTTCGAGCCGGCGACGGATGAACAGGATCGCATAGGCGTGCTCGGCAGGCAGCTGGCAGATCAGCGGCGCGACGACCTTGACCGCCCGGCCCGCGGCGGCGTCGATCCAGTCGCACCCGCTCGCGATTCGCCTGACCGGCGCATATTCGAAATAGCCCCTGGGGTTGAGCCGGTCGGGCGGCCGCGCCGCGTCGCAAAGCAACGCGACGCCGCCCGCGCCCAGCATCTGCATGAGCATCGACGTGCCCGATCGCGGCAGGCCCGAGACGATAATGATCTCGTCGGCCGGCGCGGTCATCGCCACGCCGCCATTGCCGCCGCGGGCAGGTGGCGCGCGATCCAGCGATCGAGCACGAACAGCCGCCAGCGCAGGTCGAAGCCGCTGTCGGCGCTCCACGACCGCCCGGCCGCTGCGGCGAGATCGGCGGGAAGCCGCGTCGGGCGCCAGTCGCGAAACGGTGCGCTGTGCGCGATGACGGGCGCCATGCCGCGACTGAGCGGCAGCTTCGGGCGTTGCCGGTCGGCGCGCGGCAACCATGCGCGCGCGGCCCGTCGCAGCAGCGGCTTGTCGCGGTTCGGGCGGGCGTCGGCGGCGGCATGGTGCATCGCGAGCGTCGCCACCCGGGTATCGAGCAACGGCACCCGCGGTTCGAGCGATTGCGCCATGCACAGCTGGTCGGCGAGGGGAAGTTCCCAGCCCGCCAGATGTCCGGCGAGATAAAAGGCGTTGAGCAAACGCTGTGGATGGCCCGCGTCGAGCCAGGGCATCATCCCCGCCATCGTCGCGCGCATCCGCGCGGCGATAGCCTCGAGCGCCGCTGGCCCGACCAAGGTCCACAAGACGTCGCGCTCGCCCGGCGAGGTTGCCGCATAGCATGTCACATAATGCGAAAGCTGCTCGCCGAACGTGCCGCAACTCGGCCCGAAATAGGCGTTGCGATAGCCGCCGAACAATTCGTCCGCGCCGGTCCCGGTGAGGATTGAGCGGACGTCGGGCGCGTGCGCTTTCATCGCCCGGGCCAACAGCAGGACGGCGAGCGCGTCCCGCGCCCCGTTCGGCGTATCGAGCGCGTCGATCGTCGCGGGAATCGCCGCGGCGATCGACGTCTCGTCGGGGCTGACGACGATATGGCGCAGGCCGAGACGCGCGGCGACCGCCGACGCGGGCGCGATTTCCGATGCGCTGCCGGGGAGGTCGAGCGTGACCGCAGGCGTGTGCCGGGGCAGCCGCGCCGCCGCGAGCGTGGCGACGATCGTCGAATCGAGGCCGCCGCTGAGAAACAGCCCGATCGGCCGGTCGCTCTGGCAGTTGCCGGCGACCGCGGCTTCGATCGCGCGGCCGAGCTGCGCCTCTGCCGCGCCGCGCGAAGGCGCCGTTGCGGGCGGCGCCGGCAGCGACCAATAGCGGCGAGCGGTCACCTGGCCGGTCGCGCAGACAGCGAGATGCCCCGGCTCGAGCTGCTCGATCCCGGCGATGACGGTGCGCGGCGCGAGCGGATAGCGCATGACGAGATATTCGGTGACGCCGTCGCGATCGAGATGCGCGAACGCGGCGCCGAACCCGGCGAGGATCGCGCGGAGACTCGAGGCCGCGATCGTCGTCTCGCCCATTCGGGCGACGAACAGCGGGCAGATGCCGAAACGGTCGCGCGCGAGGATCAGCGCGCGGCGCGCGCGGTCGTGGATCGCGATCGCGAACTGCCCCTCGAGCCGCTGCGCGAAATCGTCGCCCCAGCGGCGATAGGCAGCGAGCAGGATTTCGGCCTCGCACCCCGTCCGCCAGGGCGGGGAGGCGGGCGATAGCTCGCGGCGCAATTCGGCGGCGTTGAAGATCTCGCCATTGAACGCGACGTGCCGCCCGGTGCCGTCGCCATAGGGCAGGTCGGCCCGCGGCGTCGGCGCGCGAATCCGCAGCCGAGCGCCGCCGAGCGCGAAGCCGGGTCCGCTGTGCAGGTGCGCCGCATCGGGCCCGCGCCGCCGCATGTGCGCCAGCGCGGCTTCCAGCCCGGTCATGCCGGCGGCCACGTCATGGTCGGGTCCGATCGCGGCGACGAGGCCGCACATCAGCCGAAATATCGCTGCACGGCACGCGCGAACGCGGCGGCAAATCCATCGACTTGATCGCCGCCGGTGCGGGTCGAGACGACGCCGAGCCCGATCGGGGTCAGCAGCACGCCGCAATTGATCAGCGCGAGATGGAGCGCCTTGAGCAGCGCGCGGTCCTGGCCCTGCAGCTGCGCGTGCGTCGTCGCGGGACGCGGCAGGGCATGGATGCAAAAAAACGGGCCATAGCGCGCCAGGCAGGCGGGCACGCCCGCGCGCGCGAGAAGGGCGTTGCCGCTCGCGGCCAGCATTTCGGCGATCCGGTCCATGCGCGCATAATCTTCGGGTTCGAGCGCATCGAGACAGGCGATGCCCGCCGCCATGGTCATCGGGTTGCCGTTATAGGTCCCCGCCAAAGCGATCGAGCCCTCGCGATAGGGATCGAACACCGCCATGATCTCTTCGGCTCCGCACAACGCCCCGACGGGGAGACCGCCGCCGATCAGCTTGCCGAGCACGGTGAGGTCGGGGACGACATCGATCAGCGACTGCACGCCGCCGGGCGCGACGCGGAACATCATCACCTCGTCGAACATCAGCAGCTGGCCGTGATGCGCGGTACGGCGGCGCAATTCCGCCAGCCGATCGGGCGCGATGGGAATCAGCCCGCCCGCGCCGAGCACGGGTTCGAGGATCACGCCGGCGAGATCGTCGCGACGCCGGTCGACGAGCTCGATCAGCGCGTCGATGTCGGGGGCGACGAGGATGCTGGGATCGGGATCGCCCGTCGGGGCGGCTCCCGGCGCGCCCGCGGTGCCGAGCGGCGAGGATCCGTGATAGCCGCCGCGCAGCTTGGCGATCAGCGGGCGGCCGCTATATGATCGCGCCGCCCGCATCGCGGCCATCGCCGCCTCGGTGCCCGACGATGCGAAGCGCACGCGGACCGGCCGGGCGAAGCGTCGCGCGATCCGCTCGGCGAGTGCGTCTTCGAGCGCATTGGGGGCGGCGAAGCAAAGCGCCCTTTGCGCCTGGCCGGCAACCGCGGCGACCACCGGCCCGAAGCATTGGCCATGGATATTGACGCCGAAATTGGCGTTGAGATCGAGCCGTGCCCGGCCGTCGAGATCGACGCAATAATCGCCGCGCCCCGATCGAAGGACCAGCGGAAACGGTTCGAAATGATAGGACGAGCGCGTGCCGCCGCCCGGCAGATGGCGGCTGGCGCGCGCGCGATAGGCGGCTGAGGCGGGATTGGCGGCGACATAATCGGCCGAAGCGCGCGCGAGACTGGCGCTCACATCGGACATCGCGGGCCCCCGTCATGGCCGATCTCGGCATGGAACACGCCGCCGTTCGCCGGGATCGAAATCACTCCGCCACCCGCCGGCGCGCGCTCGCCAGCGCAGGCCTGGGCGAGCGCGATCAGGCCGCGCGCCGCGCCGCAATCGGGGATGGCGGCATAGGGCGAATCCTTCGCGACCCGGGCCCGGCGCGCGCGCGCTCCACCGCCAAAGGCGGCGCTCGGCGCAAAGGCGAGCCTGTCGCCATCGGCCATCGGCGACCAGCGTAGGGCCAGATCGAGACCGCGCGCGCTTTCGTCGCGTCGCTCGACGAGCATCGCCGCCGCGCCGTCGGCGAGGGCGTCGGCGGCGTCGCGGCCGCACGTCAGGGCGACGCCGCGGCGCGTCGGGTCGTCGGCGATGTCGGTCGCGCAGACGATCGCGCGGTCGATCCGGTCGAGCGCGATCAGGTCGCAGGCGTAATCGAGCGCGGCGACTCCCGCCGCTTCGCCCGATGTCAGCGTGACCGTCGGGCCGATCATCCGGTGGCGGCGCGAGATCAGCGTCGCGGCGAGATGCGCGCCGTGCGACAACGCCATCGACGGCAGGATCAGGCGCGGATTTTCGTGATAGGTCGTCGCGAGCAGATGGCTCCACGTGGCGCTGCCGCCCAGCGCGGTGCCGACGACCAGCGCGGTCCGTTGCGACGTCAAGAGGCCGCGAGACAGGCCGGCAGCCGCGACGAGGCGATTGACCGCCGCCAAGGCGAGCAGCGAGGCGAGGTTGTATTCGCTGTCGGCATCGGTGCCGCACCAGCATCGAAAATCGCTGCGCGGCGTCGATACCGCGACGATCGGTCGAGGGGCATCGGGGGCGTTGCCATGGGGCGCGCGCGCGCCGTCGCCGACGATTGAGATCGCGCCGACCCGGGCGGGCGACCCGCTCGCTCGCGCGCGCGGCGCGGTGCGCCGGTCGAGCAGGCGCGGCGCGGCGACGACGATGGCGGTATTCACGCCGCCCGCGCCCATCGCCAGCGACACCGCGTTGGCGACCTCGGCCGCGATTCCCCCGGCGGGCACGAAAGCGAGGGCAAAGGCCGGATCGGGGATGTCGAGGCCGAGCGTTTCGGGAATGAAGCCCGACGCGATGACGTCGATCGTGGCGATGAGTTCGATCACGGCCGAGGCCGACGAAAGGTGGCCGGTGTACGACTTGGTCGCGTTGACCGGAATTGTTTCGGCCAGCGGGCCGAAGGCGGTCCGGATCCCTTCATATTCGCTGATCTCGATATTGACCGTGCCGGTGGCGTGGGCGTTGAGATAGTCGATCGCGTCGGTATCGATCGCGGCATCGTGCAACGCGGCGGCGATGCTGCGCGCGATGCCGCCGCCGTCCATCTGGGGGACGATTTCGTGCGGGTCGTTCGAGCAGCTCGAACCATAGCCGCGCAGCCAGGCGATCGGCTCCTGACCGCGCACGCGCGCCGATGCGGCCGCTTCGAGGATGAGCGCGCCCGCCCCGTCGCCGAGCACGGTGCCGCAGCGATCGCGATGGAAGGGCAGGATCTTCGGTCCCAAGATGCCCGACCGGTCGGCACCGTAATAGGTGATCGGTTTCAACTGGTCGGCGCCGCAGACGACGGCGCGATCGATCTTGCCGAGCGCGATGGCGTGCATCGCGCGGGCGACCGCGATCGCGCCCGAGGCGCAGGCGTTGGTGTTGACGTCGCATGGCCCGCCAATGCCGCAGTCGCGGGCCAGGCGGGCGGCCAGCGTCATGCCGGGAAAGGTCGCGATGGCGGCGCGCAGGCGCCGACCGCCGCGGCGTGCCGCCATGATCTCGGCGCACATGCCTTCGGCCCCCAGCCCGTCGCCCGCGACGGTCGCGAGGTACAGCGCCGCGCCGGCCAAATCGCCCCGCTCGAGCCGGGCATGGCGGATCGCCTCGGCGATCGCCGGGCGCGCGATCCGGCGCAATCGGCCGGGGACGGCGTGAGAATAGGATTTGAGCTGCGCCGCCCGGTCGTGGCCGCGCGCCGGGGGAATGCCGGCAAGGGGGCTCATCCCATGCCGTCCGGCGCGGAACGCGGCGCTCAATTCGATGAAATTGCGGCCGGCTGCGCAATTGACCCCCAGGCCGGTGATGACGACATCCCGCATTCCCAAATAGATGGTCGTGCGCAACTGTCAGGGTCAAGAACAGAAAGGTGTCGATTCGCTTGCTTGTCTATCGTAGGATTGCGGCGATGAAGGACGCGATTGCAAAACCCCCGACCAGGCGAGTAAAGGCGCGAAAACATGCGCCTAAGCTCGGTTTGAGCGATGCCGAGCGCAAGGCGTTTCGGCGCGTGCGACTCGTCGCCGCCGATCTGAACGGCGCCGATCCGGATCAAATAGCCGAGGCCACCGGCCTATCTTTGCGGCGCGCGACCGAGCTGTGCGCCTCGGCGACCTTCCAGGCGCTCGATTCGGTCGGGCCGGCGGCGGCACGCGATCTGATCTCGCTCGGCCTCTACGATCTCGACCAGCTCGCGGCCGCCGACCCGCGCGCGCTCTATCTGCGCCTGCAACGGCGCACCGGCGGCCCGCTCGACCCGTGCGTCGACGATGTCTTCCATTGCGCCGTCGCGCAGGCCCGCGATCCCGACCTGCCCGCGGCGGCGCGCGACTGGTGGTACTGGACGCAATTCAGGCGCTGACGCCGGCCCGCCCGGCGCGACGATAGCTGGCGGCGATGACGTCCATGACGGCCGCGCCCTGGCGGGCGGTCGCGGCCTCGCCCGCGCGTTCGCGCTCGAGCAGGCGGGCAAAGTCGATCGCCGGGTCGCGCACCAGCGGCATCGTTTCGTCGACGACCCCGTGCAAGCGGGCGACTTTCGGCCCCGGGGCAAATCCGAACAGCGTTTCGAGGCGCAGGCTGGCGCGGCTGCCGACGACCTCGACGATGGTGCGATCGCTGTCGACCGGTGCCGCCCAGGCGACCGCGAAGACGTGCGACGCGCCGTCTGCGCTTGCCAGCGTCAGCCTTGCCTCGGTCTCGACATCGAAGGGGAGCGCTCCGCCGGATAGGCGATCGGCTCGCCCGGCGACGTCGGCACACGGCGGCAGCCATCGGCCGGTCTCGGCGGCGGCGACCGCGCATTGCGGATAGCCGAGCAGATCGAGGCCGAGGTCGAGGACATGCGGACCCAGATCGGCCAGCGCGCCGCCGCCGGCGGCGGCGGCATGGGTATACCAGCTGCCCGGGCGCGGCACGCCGCTGCGCCGATGCCAGCCTATCCGGACCTGGCGGACGGCGCCGACGGCGCCCGCCGCGACAAGCTGTTTCAACCGCGCCACATCGGGGCGAAACCGGTTCGGCGTACTGACGCTGATATTGGCAAAGCGCCGCGCCGCCGCGGCGGTGACCTCGCCGGGCAGCGCCATCGGCTTTTCGACCAGCACGCTGCGCGCGAGCGGGGCGAGGCTGGTGGCGATGCGCCAATGGCTGTCGTTCGGCGTGGCGACGATGACGCGGGCGCCGGGATGGCGGGCAAGCAGCGAAGCCGCCTGCGCGATCGCGCGGTCGAGGTCGGCGGGGCGGGCAATGTCGAGCACGGCGACGACGCGCGCGCCGTCCAGTGCGAGCGCCGGCAGATAGGCCGTGCGGACCACCCAGCCGTTGCCGATCACGATATAGGCGTCCGCAGCCATCGCTGTCTCCATTTTGGGCCAAGACCGTGATGGTCCCGCCGCCGATTGCCGCTAGTCGCTCGCGACGGAGGCACGCGATTGATGACGTCGGTTGGAGTCGCAGACAATCCGGCACTGGTCGGGGGTGGACCAACCGTCCGCCCGACGCTGCCGCGCTGGCCGCCGGTCGACGATGGCCAGCGCGCGGGGTTGCTGCGCGTTCTCGACAGCGGCGAATGGTGGTCGCGCGGCGGGGCGGCGGTCGCGACGTTCGAACGCGATTTCGCCGCGGCGCACGGCGCCCGGCACGGGATCGCGTGCACCAACGGCACGCACGCGCTCGAGCTCGCATTGCGCTGTCTCGACATCGGGCCGGGCGACGAAGTGATCGTGCCCGCGATGACCTTTGCCGCGACCGGCATGGCGGTGATGCTGGTCGGCGCGCGGCCGATACCGGTCGATGTCGATCCCGCCAGCTGGTGCATCGACGTCGACCAGGTCGCCCGCGCGCTGTCGCCCGCGACGCGCGCGGTGATCCCGGTCCATTTCGCGGGTCGGCTGGCGGCGATGCCGGCGCTGTGCGCGCTCGCGGCGGAGGCGGGGATCGCGGTCGTCGAAGATGCCGCCCACGCCCATGGCGCGCGCCGCGACGGCCGCCCCGCCGGTTCCTATGGCGATTTCGCCGCGTTCAGTTTCCAGAATTTCAAGCTGATGACCGCCGGCGAGGGCGGCATGCTGCTCGCCAACGACGCGGCGCTGGCGGCGACGGCGCGGACCGTCGCGCATTGCGGTCGCCCGCCGGGCGATGGCGGCTATCGCCACACCCATCTCGGCAGCAACATGCGGATGAGCGAATTTCAGGCCGCCGTGCTGCAGGCACAGCTCGAACGGCTCGAAGAGCGGGCGCGGCTGCGCGAGGACCGGGCGCTGCGACTGCGCGATCGCCTGCGCGGCATCAACGGCTTGCGGCTGCAGGAAGCCGGCGCGGGGCGCCATGCCTGCTATATGCTGGTCGCGCAGCTCGACGAGCAGGGACTCGACGGGCTCAGCCGCGACGAATTCGTCGCCGCGCTCGTCGCCGAGGGCGTGCCCGCCTTTCGCATGTATCCGTCGATCGCGAGCCTCGAACATTTCGCCGGCGACTTCGCCCGGCTCGGCGGCGACCCGGCAGCGCTGCCGCCGACCCCGGTCAGCGACGCGCTCGGCGAGCGGGGGCTGTGGCTGCACCATCGCATCCTGCTCGGCGATGCCGGGCTGGTCGACGAGGTCGGCGATGCGGTGGCGAAGGTGATCGCCGGTGCCGACCGGTTGCGCGCGTTCTTCGATGCCCGCCGATAGGATGGAGCGCGGTGCCGCGGTCGATCAACGCGCGGCGCTGCCGAGCGCGCGGACCAGCTCGGGGGTGATCGCGCCGGGCCGTTCGACGATCGCGTCCCAGCCCAGGTCGCGCGTTCGGGGAAGGGCGCCCCATGCCGCCAGGACCGCCGGGATGCGCGCCGCGCGGGCGGTGTCGAGGTCGACCGCACTGTCGCCGACATAGGCGAGCGGCCGCGGCGTGCCGAGCAGGGCGCAGCACAGCGAACATCCCGCCGGATCGGGCTTGCCGGGGGCGTCGTCGGGCGTGACGAGCGCATCGATCATGCCATCGAGCCCGGTGGCGGCCACGATCGCGCGGGCGCGGCGACGGTCCTTGCCGGTCACCACGCCGATGCGAAACCCCGCACCGCGCAGCGCGGCGAGCGCCTCGCCGACTCCGGCGAACATCTCGACCTGATCGGTCATCGCCATCGCGGTGCGGTTGAATGGGCGCGCCGCCGCCGCGGGCAGGGCCAGTTCGCGCAGGATCGTCGCGAGCGGCTTTCCCATGCGCCGGCGAAACGCTGCATAGGGCGGCTCTCCCGCATAGCCGACCTCGGCGAGCGCCTCGCCCAGGGCGCGGCGCGCCACCTGCCAGCTGTCGATCAGGACGCCGTCGAGGTCGAACAGGGCCGCGGCGGCAGGCATCGCTCAGCCCGCCGCAAAGATCGGCGCGGCGCACCAGCCGGGGGGCGAGCGTCCCAGCATCGCGACGATCGTCGGCGCGATCGCGGCGAGCGACGCCTGCCCGGCGCTGCGCGGCCGGCCGCTCCGCCGCGCCGCGATGAAGCCGAGATCGCGATGCCAGCCCGTCTGGAGGTGGCGATTGACATGGTTCGCCCAGCGCGGATCGCCCAGCGGGGGGCGGCGATCGTCGGCGGGATAGAGGATGAGGTCGGGGGCGAGGGCGAGCGCCGGGCCGGCGTAGATCTCCTCGCGCCGCGCGACTCGCGAGACCAGCGGGCGGCCGTCCGCGGATCGCGCCGCGAGCAGGCAGGCGCGGACCTCCTCGGCGAGGCCGCCGCTCGCCGCCGCCGGGCTCAGGACGACGCCATGGCTGCCCTGCGGCGCCTCGCGGGCGAGGGGATCGACTCCATTTTGGGCCGATTCGGGCGCCTGAAACCCGGCCCTGACGAGCGCATCGTCGATCGACTCGAAGCGTTCGAGCGGGCCGAAGCCGATTTCCGAAAAGACCAGCATCGGATCGTCGCCGGCGAGCTCGTCGAGCATCGCCAGCGCGTCATCGACGAAGCCATAGGCATCGGCGACGCGGCTGGCGCAGGGATCGTCGGCCGTTTCGAGTTCGCGCCAGAGGAAATGGCAGACGCGGTCGATCAGCGTCAGGTTGACGATCAGGACATCATGCTCGCGCGCCAGCGCGATCGCGGTTTCGAGCTGATAGGCCGCGACCTGGAGGACGCGCGCCTGGAACGACGCCGCTGCCTCGCCGCGATAGAAGACCGAGACGTCATGGGCATAACGAAGTCCGCGCCGCTTGAGCGCGTGCACCAGGCCGGGCGGATAGGAATAGCGCAGGCTCTGCGCCATCAGATAGCTCAGCATCGATCCGTTGAGCGGCTGCGGCGGATGCGTCAGCTGGACGTTGATCACCGCGGTCCGGAGGTCGGCGAGCGCACGCCATTGCCACACCATCGGCGCCCGGACGTCGCCGCTGCCCAGGATCGCCGGCATGGCGTTGCCGGCCGCGCGCATCGCCCAATAGGAATAGCAGCCGTGGACGCCGCGCTCGCGCCCGGTGAACGCCGTCGCCAGGTTCGACGGCTCGTACGGCGCGGGTCCGCACGCCAGCGGTCGCCAACAGTCGTCGTCAAGAAGAGCCGTCAACCAGGGGCAGCGTTGCGACAATAGACCCGACCGGATCAGTTCAAGATCGGCGCCTTCGGCGATCGCTACGATCATGACCATAATGCACGCCGACCTTTGATCTGCTTTGGAGCTTACAGTCGGTGTAATCGCTATTTCATTACTATAGAAATAGCCCATGCGAGAAGTTTGCACCAAATTGCTGGTGATCGGCATCGACGGCGCGTCGGCCCCGGTCGTCGCGCGAATGCGCGCGCAGGGGCGCCTGCCGCATCTCGACTCGCTGGCGATCAACCAGGACGATGGCGCCCTGATCACGCCGTTTCCGCCGCACACCGCGCCGGGATGGGCGAGCATCTTCACCGGCGTCGGGCCGGGCGAGCACGGCGTCTACCAATTCTGGCAGTTGCAGGCGCCAAGCTATTATCCGCCGCTGACGACGGTCGCCGATTTCGCCCGCGAACCGCTGTGGCGGACGCTGGAACGGCACGGGCTTTCGGTCGGCCTGTACCAGGTCCCGATGAGCCACCCGCCGGCGCCGATCCGGAACGGCTATATGCTGACCTGGCCGCTCTCGCCGACGCTGCAATATATCTGGCCCAAGCCGTTGCTGAAGGAGCTCGCCGACCGAGGGCTGCACTATCAGTCGGACCTCGTGACGATGTATCGCGACGGCGCCGGCTATCTCGACTGGGCGCTCGGCACGATCGATCTCAAGGCGCGGACGATCGCCTATCTGATGGCCGCGCATCCCACCGACGTCCTGCTCGCGGTGTTCACCGAGGTCGATCGCGTGTCGCATTATTTCTGGGGCAGCGAGGCGCAGCCGTCGGCCGCGGTCGAGAGCGTCTACGAGGCGATCGACGGCGCGGTCGGCAGGTTGCTGGCGGCCGTTCCCGACGATTGCGCGGTGGTCGTCGTGTCCGATCATGGCTTTGGCCTGTGCCGTCGCAACGTCCACGTCAACGTGCTGCTCGAAGAGGCTGGACTGCTCCGCACGATGCCGACCGAACCGGTATCGCAGGCGGCGCCGAACGATGCGTTTCTCGGCGATGCGGCGGCCGCGGCATCGGGCGCGTCGTGGTTCACCGCCGCCCGTCCCGCGCGGACCGTCGACTGGGCGCGGACGCGCGCGTTCATGCCCGCGCCGGGCTGTTTCGGGATCAACCTCAACCGCGCCGGACGCCAGGCCGCCGGTCGCGACGCGCGCGACGCCGACAGCGTCATCGCCGATGTGACCGCGTGTATCGAGCGCTTGCGTTACGAGGGCGAGCAACTGTTCGACGTCGTCCCGCGCGAGGCGGTCTACCGGGGCCAGCGGCTGTCGCAGGCGCCCGACCTCATGCTCCTGCCGCGGCGATGGGATATCATGCCGGTGCCCGATATCGCCGGACCGCTATGGTCGCCGCCGAGCCAGGCGGGCATCCACCGGACCGAGGGGATCTTCCTGACCTCGGGCATCGCGCGGCGGCCGACCGGCCCGGTCCGCGCCGAGGACGTCGCCCCGACCTGCCTCCACGCGCTCGGCCTGCCGGTGCAGTGCGACCTCGACGGCGCCGCGCTCGGCCCCGGCGCGGTCGCGTTCGAGCCGCCGCAGCGCGTGCGCGCGTCGTCGGCCGCCCGCCCGGGCGCGGCGGCGCAGGCGCTGGTCGAACAGCGGCTCGCGCAGATGGGCTATTTATGAGCCGCGGCGTCGATGGCGGCGAGCTCGACCCGCGACGCGACCTGGCGTCGCCGCGGCCGTTGCGCGTGGCGTTGCCGATCCTGCTCGCCGGCGATCTCGTCCTGACCTCCGAACATCTCGGTCCCGCCTATCTCGCCGCGGTCCTTCGCAGGGCGGGCGCGCGCGTCGCGATCGACGAAGCGACGGCGGCGACGCTCGACGCGCTGGTCGACCGGATCGCGGCGTTCGCCCCCGACATCGTCGGCATCAGCCTGACGATGGTTTCGACCGACGATGCCCGCGCATTCGGGCGCGCTTTGCGTGCGCGGCTGGGACGCGGAACCTTCATCGTCCTCGGCGGACCGGTCGCGACCTATCTCGGGTCCGACCTGTTCGGTGCCGGCTTCGATTTCGCCGACATGCTGATCCGCGGCGAGGGCGAGGTGCCGCTGCTGCGGCTGTGCGAGGCGATCCAGGGCGGCGGGCGGCTGGACGGCGTTCCCAACGCCTGCTTCCGCTCCGCCGAGGGCATCGTCGAAACGAAGGTCGTGCCGGGCGTCGCCGACCTCGACGCCCTGCCGTTTCCCGCGCGCGACCAGCTCGAACGCCATGGCCGCTTTTCCTATCTCAGGGTCTCGACCAGCCGCGGCTGCACCGCGCACTGCACGTTCTGCAACGCGCCGCATACGCGCAATCGCATCGTCCCGGGGATCAAGCCGTGGCGCGGGTGCAGCGCGCGCCGGGTCGTCGACGAGGTCGAGCATCTCGTCGCCACTTACGGCGCCAACACCTTCGACTTCGTCGATTCGACCTTCGAGGATCCGGGCGGGGGCCGGATCGGCAAGGCGCGCGTCCGCGCGATCGCCGAGGAGATCCTCTCGCGCGGGCTCGACATCTATTACAACGTCTGCATGCAGGCGCGTAACTGGGGCGCGGCGGACCGCGACCTGATCGCGCTGCTGCGGCGTTCGGGGCTCGAAAAGGTGCTGATCGGGATCGAGTCAGGCAGCGCCGACGGCTTGGCCCGGTGGCAGAAAATGTCGACCGTCGCCGAGAACGAAACCGCGATCGCGGTGCTGCGCGAGGCGGGCATCTATGTCGCCTTCGGCTTCATCATGTTCCATCCCTGGTCGAGCTTTGCCGAAATTCGGGAAAACCAGGATTTCCTCGCGCGCAACCTGGGCCAGAATTTGCGCCGCTTCACCACCCGGCTCGAACTCTATCCCGGCGCCGAAGTGGTCGACCAGCTCGAAGCCGAAGGGCTGTTGCTGCCCGGGTTCCGCGATTCGCTGAACCCGTTCGCCTATCGCTATCGCGACCCGCGGATCGAACGCTTCGCCAGCCTGGTCAACGGGCTCTACGGCAGCCCCTATCAGGACCGCGGCGCGATTGCCGCGGAGCCGGCGGTGTTCCGCTTCGAAACCTATGACATCGTGCTGCACAACTTCATATCGCGGCTCAAGCGCCTCTATGGCGAAGAGCCGCGGGCTGGCGCGATCCTCGACGAATTCGACGCCGCCGCCGCCGGCCATTTCGCCGAACTGGCGCTCTACAACCGCGCGTTGCTGGGCCATCTCACCGATCTGGCCGAACGCGACAGGCTCGACGCGGCGGCGGTCGCATCGCACGTCGAGCCGACCGAATTGCTGTTCCGAAACATCATGACCAGCCTCGACCGGCTCAAGTTGCTGTACGGTCGCCAGCTGCGCAAGGCCGGCTATGATCTGTCGCCGATCTCGACCGCGTCGCCGCCGCGCGCGATGGCCGGCTGATGCGCCTGCTCGGCAACGATCTCGTCATCAACGAGGACGACTGCAACCTGTCGTGCGTCTATTGCCTGACCGGGCAGAGCAACCTCAAGCAAAGCCATCACGACCGCCGGATTTTCCAGCCGCCGCGCCGCGACCGCTATGCGCCGGGGCAAAAGCTCGCCGAGCGCGTCGATACGGTGATCGACCGCATCGCCACCCGCTTCGGCGCGCCATTGCTCAAGATCACCGGCGGCGAAGTGTTCCTGGTCCACGATATCGAAGCGCTGATCGACAAGGCGTCGGCGCGCTTCGCCACCGTGCTGGTGCAGACCAATGCCGCGCTGATCTCCCCCAGGCAGATCGAGCGGCTCGCCGCATTGCCCAATCTCGTGCTCCAGATATCGCTCGATTCGCATATCTTCGAAGGCAATTCGCTGCGCGTCCCGCGCGAGGACCTGCACCGCAAGATCGTCGCGCGGATCGAAGCGTTGCTCGATGCCGGCCTGGCGATCGAAATCTACACGGTGCTGACGCATCGCAGCATCGTGCATCTCGAAAGTTTCGCCGCGTGGCTCGCCGGGCGCGACGGCGATATCTATTTCCAGCCATTCCCGGTCCGCGGGCCCGACAGCGATCGTTTCGCCGTGCGCCCCGACCAGCTGCAGCTGGTCGACGATTTCGTCGCCGCTGCGCCGCGCTATCGGGCGATCCTGCCGCCGCCGCCCTATCTCGATCGCCTCGCGCGCTTCTATCGCGAGGGCGAGCGGCGCTTCGGCTGCCACCTGCCGCGTCTCGTCGTGTCGAGCTTCAGCGACGGGACGCTGACGCCCTGCCCGAATATCTGGTTCAGCGACCTCGGCAACCTGCTTGGCGAGGCGTGGGAGGACACGCTGGCGCGCGTCGGCACGTCGCCGCTGTATCGCGCCCTGGTATCGCCGCGACCCCGGCTCGATGCGTGCAAGGGGTGTTTCACCCCGTGGGACCTGCTGTCGATGTACATGGACGACGAAATCACGCTCGACGAACTGGGCCAAAGCCCCGCCTATGCGCACCACGACATCCGCACGCTGCTCGCCGAGGTGAAGGCGGAGGCCCGCGCCGACGCCCGCGCGCGCCGCGCCGCGACGCCGGTGCCGGGATGAGCGCGCAGCCGCTCGCCGCCGTGTCGATGTGGTGCCGTCGGCCATGGGCGCCTGGCTTTACCCTGGGCGACATCGCCCCTGCCGACCTGTCGGACCGGGTCGAAGCCCAGCGCGCGGCGCTGTTCGGCGACCAGGATTGGGCGGGAGCGATCGTCCTGCTGCCGCTCGGCAACCGGATAGGCGATCTCGTCGTCCTGCTCGCCGCGTGGGCGGCCGGCGCCTGCCCGCTGCTGATCGACGACAGCGATGGCGCCTCGGCCCGTGCCGCCGCCCGCCGCCTGGCGGGCGACGTGCCGATGGTCGTGCTCGATCGCGAACCGCGCCTCGACGGCGTTGCCGGCGCGCGCTCCTCGCCCGGCGGCGCCGTGCTGATGACCTCGGGATCGACCGGGGCGCCGCAGCTCGCGGCACGCACTGCCGAGAGCCTCGATGCCGAGGCGGACCGGTATCGGCGCCTGCTCGACCTCGACCCGCACGCGGCGGTGGTGATCGCCGCGCCGCTGTCGCACGCTTATGCGCTCGGCTGGCTGCGCGCGGCGATGCGCGGCGGCTGGCGCGTCGATGCGCTTCCCCCGACCGCGCTCGGCGCGATTGCGAAGCGCCTCGTCGATGGCGCCGACTGGGCGGCGATGACGCCGGCGATCGCGCGCTTGCTGGCGCTCCGCGGGCGGGCGCGCCCCGCGCGCATCGCGACGCGCGTGATGGTCGGTGCCGGTCCGGTCGACCGCGATCTCGACGCGGCCTTCGCGCATGCCTTTGGCGTCGGCCTCGCGCGCAATTACGGATCGTCCGAAACGGGGGCGCTGTTCGCCAGCCTCACCCCGGAGCCGCCCGCCTGCGTCGGCACGGCGATGCCCGGCATCGCCTATCGCCTGGTCGACGATCGCGGCGACCGCGCGGTCGCGGGCGAGGCGGGCTGGCTCGAGATACGGAGCGACGGCGCCTGGCACGCGATGGACGATCTCGTGCGCATCGATCAAGCCGGGCGCCTGACCGTCATCGCGCGCCGGTCGGGCGCGCTGCGCATCGGCGATCGCTGGGTTGCGCCGCGCGAGGTCGAGCAGCGGATCGCCGCCCTGGCGCCGCTGCGCGCGGTTCGCGTCGCCAATGGCGATGGCCGCACGCCGGCGGTGGCGGACCGCATCGTCGCCGACATCTGGCCGCTCGACCCGCTCGATTTCGATGCCGGAGCGTTCGCGGTCGCGCTCGATTCGCTGACCGGCGAAGGATTGCGCCCGCAGCAGGTGAGGCTGCGATCGGTGCTCGAGCGCGCACCGGCGGGCAAGCCGCGATCGCCCACGGTGTGGCATCCCGGCAGCGCCGCGACGCTGGCCGAAGCGGCGCGCGCCTACAAGCGTTCGGAACTGCTCTTCGCCCTCGGCGATCTGGGCATATTGGCGCAGGTCGACGGGCGGTCCGACGGCGACGCCATCGCCGACCGCCTCGGGCTCGATGCCGGGACCGTCGAATTGCTGCTCGCCCTGGCCGCGCGCTACGGGATCGTGGCACGCTCGGGCCAGGGCGCGGGAGCGACCGAGGCAATCGTCGATTTCGAAGCGACGGCGTCGCGCTCGGCGGTGACGCGCGACCGTCTCGCCACGCTGGCGCGCACGGGACCGGCAGCGGCGGCGACGCCCCGCCGGGCGGGCTTCTGGGAGCGCTATCGCGACGCGATGGACGCCCCGCCGCACCGGTTTCGTACGCGCTTCGGCCTACGCCAGCTCGCGCTTCGCGACGGGGCACGGCTGCTGGAGCTGTCGTCGGGAGGCGCGCTCTATGGTGCCGAGGCCGAGGCGATCTCGCTGTCGCTCGACGCCGCGCATTGCCGCGTCGGCGCCGGGCGGACGCGCGACGAGCGGGCAGGGCGGGCGCTGCGCGCCGCGATCGCCGCCGGTCCCTACGATGCGATCGTGTTGCGCAACGCGCTGCGATCGCGCGGAGTCGCGGCGCAACTCGGGCGATTGACAGCCTGCCTCGCGCCTCGCGGGACGCTGCTCATCGACGACCTTTTCCTGACCGACGAGGCGGCGACGGCCGACTTCGCGCTCGATTGGCTGACGCATGGCGGCCTGGCCCTGCAGACGCTGGCCGAACTGGTCGAGCATGTCGCGACGCTGGACCTCGATTGCCGCGTCGCGTCGGTACCCCATGTGGCAGGCGCGAGGATCGTCGCCTGTCGACCGGCAAGCGAGGTGTACGATGGACGATTTTAAACAACGTTTGGCGTCGGTAGTCCTGGCGGCGATGCGGTCGCCGCGCCCGCCGTGCGAGCTCGACGGCGCAAATCTCGTCGACCTGCTCGGCATTTCTTCGGTCGATGCGCTCGAAGTGCTGATCTCGGTCGAGATCGCGTTCGGCATCGAGATTCCCGATGAAGATCTCGACGTCGCCCTGGTCTCGTCGCTCGACGCGCTCGGCGCCTATGTCCGCCGCAGACAGGCGGCCGACAACGATGCCGTCTGATCAGCCGATCGCCCTCGTCACGGGGGCGAGCGGGCCGATCGGCGGAGCGGTATCGCGTCACCTGCTGCGCGCCGGGGCCGACGTTGCGGGGGTTCATTGCGATCATCGCGCGGGCCACGATGCCGCCGCCGCGGCGGCGGCCGTGCTGGGGCGCCGCTATCGCCCGCTCCACGCCGACCTGGCCGATCCCACCGGGCCCGCGACCGCCCACCGCGCCGCGCGGGCCGCGCTCGGTCCGGCGCAGGTCCTGGTCTGCGCGGCGGGCCGGGGCTTGCGGCAATCGGTGCTGCTCACCCGCACGCCGGCGGTGGCGGAGACATTCGCGCTCAACGTGATCGGCGTCATCGAACTGGCCCGCCTCGTCGCGCGCGACATGATGCGGATGAAATACGGTCGCATCGTGCTGATCGGATCGGTCGCCGGCAGTCGCGGCTTCCCCGGCCAGGCCGCCTATGCCGCGTCGAAGGGCGCGCTGGCGATGTGGGCCGCGTCGGCCGCCGGCGAGCTGGCACCGCATGGCATCACCGTCAACGTCGTCGCGCCGGGCGTGATCGATACGTCCAATTCGGTCTATTCGGCCGACGAGGCCCGGCAGGTCGCGGCACGCATCGGGGCGCGGCGAGCGGGCACGCCCGACGAGGTCGCCGCCGCCGTTGCCTTCCTCGCCTCGCGCGATGCCGCGTATATCAACGGCGCGGTCATTCCGGTCGATGGCGCGATCGGTTGGTGACGCGGCGCCACGTCATCGTCTCGCCGCACCGCGACGACGCCGTCTGGTCGTGCGGCGGCTGGATCGACCGGCTGACGCGCGACGGCGCGGCGTGCCTCGTCGTGACCGTGTTCGATGGCGCGTGCGACCGCCGGGAGGGCTGGGCAAATGACCGCTGGCGGCGCGGCGCCCGGGCGCCGGGACAGGCGAGCGAGCACCGCCGCGCGCTGCGCCGGGTGGGCGCGCATGGCGTCGGTCTCGGCTTCATCGATGCCGCCCTGCGCGCGAGCGGCGACGCGCCTGCCTATCGCGAACCGTCCGCGCTGTTCGCTGCGCTTCCGGCGACCGAGCGGGCGCTCGTCGGGCGTGTCGCCGATGCCGTCGCTGGCGTCGTCGAGCGCGGCGACCGGCTCTATCTTCCGGCGGCCCCATGCGGGGCCCATGCCGATCATCGCATCGTCCGCGAAGCCGCGCGGCGCATCGATTTCGCCGATATCCGGCTCTACGATGAATTTCCCTATGCGCTGCCGCCGCCGCCGGGCTGGCGGGCGCGTATCGAGCCGGTGGCGCTCGCCCCCTGGATCGCCTCGGGCCAGTGCTACCGCAGCCAGGTGCTCGCCTTGTTCGGGTCGGCTGCCGCATTCGCCGAGACACTGCGCGCGCATGCGGCGATGCCGATGGCGCGGGGGGGCTATGGCGTCCGCTTGTGGCGACCGATGGCGGCTTCATAGGCCGGTACGCTGCCCTGCGGTCCGAGCAGCGCCGGGAGCGCGTCGATCGCGGGGTCGGCATGGAGCGCGGCGAAGGCGGCGACCGCGCGGCGATGCTCGGCCCAGCGATCGGGCTGGACATGCGACAGGTGATAGCCGGTCGCGGCGGGTGCGAGGCCATAGGGCGCCATCGCGGCGAGTCGATAGGCGAATTCCAGGTCCTCGCATCCCCAGCGCGTGCCGAACGCCTCGTTCCAGCCACCGCTGCGCTGCCACAGCGATCGCTCGATCATCAGGTTGGGGCCCGCGCTGGCGAGCCAGAGCGGCAGCGCGCGCGCGCCCGACCCGCGCGCCTCGACCGCCGATTCGAGCACGCTGATGCCGATCCGATAGCCGGCGGGATCGAAGCCGTCGGCGGCCAAGCGATCGGGGTCGAGCGGCGCGAATCCGGGGCCCGGCTCGCGCAAGCAGGGCCGCGCCGCCGCCCCCAGCAGTTCGCGGATCCGCCCGCGGCTCGCGCCGCATCCCGCCGCGATCCGGGCGCGGTGCGCGGCGACAAAGCCCGGCCCGACGAGCATGTCGCCATCGAGGAACAGCAGCAGCTCGCCGCGCGCCGCCGCCGCGCCGCGATTGCGCACTGCCGCGCGCCCGCCGCCGCCGCCGGTCCAGACGATCCGGTCGACGCGCTCGGCGACCTCGCCCGGTACCGCGCGCTCGTCCTCGGGAAGGTCGACCGCAAGGATGATTTCACCGAATTCGGCACAAGAACTCGCCAGTGCGGACAAGGTCATCGCTAGTCGCTCGGAGTATTCGTGCGTAATGATGATCGCCGATATCGCCATTGCCGCAGGCTAAATCGGCGGCGATGTCCATGGCAAGCGGCGCGCACCATTTAGGCGAGGCTCCCATCGAAACATCTCTTGTTCCCCTGGCGATGACGCTTCCGTCGGCGAGCGAGGCCTGCGTCGCGGGGATCGACGACCAGGGCGCCTGGGTCAGGCCGTCGCCGGTGCCGGCGCATTGGATCGCGGGGCCGCGCCCGCTGTTCGCCTATCGCCGCGCCTCGACGCTGCGGCTGGGACCGCCGCCGCGGGACGGGGCGCGACCAGAGGACCGGGCACTGATCGGGCGGCCCCGCCTGTCGCGCAGCCTGTCGCTCGCGGCGCATCGCCGGCTGCTCGACCGCGCGGCGGACGGCGGCGTCGACGCCGCCTTTGCCGGCGACCGGTCGGCCGGCCTCATCCGCGCGCGGCTGCGCGACGTCTATGCCCGGCGGCATACGCGCGGGCGATTCTACCTGCGCCTCGTGTTCGACGACGCCAGCGGCGAAACCTTCGACTGGATCCTGCCCGATATCGCGGCGGTCGGCTATTTTGCCGAAGCCGTCGCCGACGGCGCGCTCGCTGCCGATGCGCGGCGATGCTGGCTCGATGCGCATCGCGGCGAGGCGTTTCTCGCGATCGGCCTGACGCTGCCGACGCGCGCTCCCGATCGCCGCTTTCGCGGCTGCAACCCGCTGGTCGTCGGCGTCCACGGCGCCGCGGGTGGCGCGGCATGACCCCGCTCGAATGGGCGATGGCGTACAAGGTTTCCGACGTGATCGCCGCCGCCGAGGAGGATGGGCTGCTCGCGCTGCTCGCCGATCCGGCCGACGCGCGCACGCTTGCCGAGCGCGCGGGCTGGACGAGCGAGGCGCTGGCGGTCGTTCTCGACCTGCTGTGCGCGACGGGCATCGCGGAATCCGCCGGCGCGGCATTCCGCCTGACCGCGGCGGGCCGCAGATCGCTGCCGCTGCTGCGGCTCGAGCGGCGCTTGCGCCGCTGGCACGACGGCCATCGCACGCTGCAACGGGCGCTGCGTTCGAACGGCGGCGAAGACCCGCTCGATCATCCGCTGGCCGACGGCATGGCGCAGGATTTTGCCGCGGCGATGGCGGTCAATGCGCGCGAAACCGCGCTGCGCCTGCGGCGGCTGCTGCCGGCGCGGCGCGGCTTGCGCCTCGTCGATCTCGGCGGCGCCGACGGCGCGGTCGCGCGCGCGCTGCTGCCCGGCTTGCCCGGCGCCCGTTTCACCGTCGTCGATCGCGCGTGTTTCGCGCCGCTCTTCGCCGCAGGGCGCGGCGGGATGTCGCCAGCGCAACTCGGCTTCGTCGCCGCCGATCTGCGCGACGGCACGGCGGTCGCCGCGGCGGTGCGCGGCGCCGACGTCGTCCTCGCGCTCAACGTCGCCCATCTCCTCTCGGCGGCGCAGTTTCGCGGCTTGCTCGAAAGCGTCGCGGCGGCGACCGCGACCGGCACGCTGCTGATCGTGCGCGATCTGTTCCGGCCGCCCGAGGGCAGCACGGGCCAGGCGCTGTTCCAGCTCGTCGACTGGCTGCGCTGCGGCAGCACGTTTCGCTCTAGCGAGGACGACTGCATCGCCGAACTCGCGCGCGCCGGTTTCGACCACGTCCGCAGCCACCGTCTCGCCGATGCGCCCGACGCGTTCATCGTCGCGCGCCGGCGATGATCCTCGGTCGCCCTGGCCGGCCGCTGGTCGGGATCGATATCGGCGCAAGCGCAATGCGCTTCGCCGTGTTCAGCGGCAGCGCCGGCGACCGAACGATCGTGCGCCCTACGCCGGCGGTGCCGCGGCGCGAGGATATCGCGGGGGCCTTCGCGCAGCTCGCGGCGATGGGGAAATCCGGCTGCCGCGCGGGGCTGTCGCGCGCGCCCGGCCTCGATGCGCGCGGCCGCATCGCCGACTGGCCCAGCCGCCCGCGCTGGCGCGGGTTCGACCTGGCGGCGGCGATTCGTTCGGCCGGCATCGCCGCGACGATCGCCGATGTCGACGACGCCGTCGCGACCGTGGCGGGCGAGTATCTGCTCGGCGGTTTCGCCCCCGACCGCCGCATCGCCGCGATCAGCCTCGGCACCGGCCTCGCGATCGGGTTGATCATCGATGGCATCGTCCAGGCGACCGGCGACGGCGCCGAGGGCCTGGCGCATCGCGCGCTCGGCCTCGGCGATCGGCGCTGCCGCTGCGGCCGGATCGGCTGCGTCCAGGCGGCGTTTGCGGATCCGCGGCTCGACGACGACGGTTTCGCTGCGATCGTCGCGCTGCTGCGCGACCGGTTGCGCGACGCTTACGGCGTGACCGCCTTCGTCTTCGCCGGCGGCCGCGCCCAGCGATGGCGCGGCACGATCGCCCGGATCGATGGCTGCACCCTCTCGCCAGCGCCCTTCTGGTCGGCGACCCTGGGCGCGGCGGCGCTTGCCTGTGCGGGCCGCGATCTGCGGTCGGTCGCGCTCGATGAGGCGCTGCGCGACCGGCTGCGCCGCCGCCGCGCCGCGACCTAGAAGTCGACCGACAGCGAGGCGTTGATCGTGCGCGGGCGCCCTTGCAGCAGCGCGGCGTTGAAGCTGTCGAAGGCCGAGGCCCAGTAGCGCCGGTTCGCGACATTATCGACCGTCAGCCGCAGCGTGACCGGCCTGTCCGCCGCGGCGAACACATAGCGCGCACCGAGGTCGAACACCGTCCATTGAGGAATCGCCAGCGTATTGGCCGCATCGACCCATTGCGCGCCGGTGTGCGTCGCGCGGCCGGTCAGCGTCAGGCCCGGCGCGAACGGCAGGTCCCATTCGATGTTGGCGTTGGCAGCGAAGTCGGGCACGCCGGCGACCTCCAGCCCGCTGTCGAATTCGGCATCGTTGACGGCGAAGCCGGCGATGACGCGCAGGCCGTCGGCCGGCTCGCCGTTGAGCGTGAACTCGATGCCGCGATGGCGCTGTTCGCCGACATAGGCAAAACGCTGGAGCCCGCCCGCAGCGGGTACCGCGCCCTCGCCTGGACGCTCGATACGATACAGCGCCACGCCGGCGTGGAGCAGCGAGCCCAGCGCGAGCTTGGCCCCCAGTTCATACTGGACCGACTTGCGCGGCGCGAGCACCTCGCCCGGGTTGACGAGACCGGGGTCGAGCGGCGCGGCCGCCCCCTGTTGCAGCGCTTCGATACGGTTGGCGTAGAGCGAGAGCGCGCTGAACGGCTTGACGACCAGCCCCGCGACCGGGGTGATCGCGCTTTCGTCATATTCGGTGTCGAGCTGCCCGCCATTGTAATAATTGAACGCGCGCACGTTGATCGCCTGCAGCCGCAGCCCCCCGGTCAGCAGGACGCGGTCGCCGAACAGTCCGATCGTGTCCGAGGCAAAGGCGCTCAGCAGCCGGTTCTTCGCGATCGGAAAGGGACGATCGAGATCGCCGCCGACCAGCGTCGACGACGGCAAGGCGACCTGGCTTGGCGCATAGAGGTTGGTGGCGAAACCGGCGAAGCCCGGGCCGTAGCGAAAGTCGAAGGCATTGCGGTTGGTCTGCCAGTTGACGTTGCCGCCGAAATTGATCTCGTGCGTGATTGCGCTGCCCAGCTTGACGCGCAGCCCCGCCTCGAGCGCCTCGTTGTTGTCGGTGCGCGGCACCACCAGCGCGGTGCCGTTGGCCGCCCCGGTGACGGCATCCAACACCGTCAGGCCGCTGTAGATTCCGTCCTCGCGCCCGTCGCGCGCGCCCGCCTTGGCATAGAGCAGCGCCTGGTCGTCGAGATCGTATTCGAGCGCCAGCGTGCCGAAAACGTCGCGCATCTCGGTATAGGAGAAGTCCTGCGCGTAGTTCGCGTCGGCGGCGGGTACCGCCGGGATCGCGGCCGACCCGATCGTCACCTTGGGTCGCAGGCGGTCGATGCGCACCTCCTGATAAGCGAGATCGAGCACCGCGCGCAACGCGCCGCCATCATAGTCGAGCGCGGCGCCGAGCACCTGCGTGCGGCGATCCTCGCGATCGATCGACACCTCGCCGTCGCGATAGGCGCCGTTGACGCGCACGCCCCATTCGCCGGCCGCACCGAAGCGCCGCGCGACGTCGAAGCTGCCGCCGATATGCGCGTTCGAACTATAGCCCAGCGTTGCCCGGGTCAGCGGCGTCGTGCCCGCGCGCTTGAGCTGCAGGTTGACGCTGCCGCCGAGCGAGGAGCCGCCCGGCGCCGCCCCGTTGAGGAAGGCGCTGGCACCGTTCAGGACCTGGACGCTATCGTACAGCTCGGGCGCGACGAGCTGGCGCGGGGCGATGCCGTAGAGGCCGTTCAACCCGACATCGTCGCCGAACAGCGCGAAGCCGCGAATGACGAATTGCTCGGCGGCATTGCCGAAGCCGTAGGTGGTGCGCACGGTGGGATCGTTGTCGAGCACCTCGCCCAGCGTCAGCGGCTGCTGGTTGAGGATCAGCGACTCGTCGAAGCTGCGGATCGCGAAGGGCAGGTCTTCGGCGGGCTTGTCGCCGAGCACGCCGGCATCGCCGCCGTTGCGGACCTCGGTCGCGTTCTCGCGCTGCGCGGTGACGACGATCTCGTCGGGAGCGGACTGCTGCGCCTGCGCGGGGGCGGCAAGCCCGGCGGCGAGGATGAGAACGGGGATGGAGACGGTGGTGCGAAGCGACATTTTCAAAGGACTTTCCGTGTTTTCAGATGGGGTCAGCGATCGCGGCGAAACCAGGCGATCGCAAAGGTGAAGGGGAGCGCGCCGAGCATCAGCCAGGCGGCGACATCCCACGCGTCGTCACCGGCGAGGCCGGCGACCAGGCCGACGATCGCCGCGATGCCGAGCAGGGCGGGAACGAGCAGCACGCGCGCGGTCGATTGCGGGCGGGACAGGCGGCGGATCACGGCGCGGCCCGCGTCGCGACGCCCGATTGAATCTCGTCGACGCGCCGCTCGATCTGGCCCGCGCCACGGCGCCACCACAGCATCGCGCCGGTCCACAGCACCCAGATCATCGCCAGCGTCAGCAAGGCCCAGACGATCTTGAGCGGGAGCCCGGCGTAATCGCCGAAGTGAAGCGGCTTGGACATCATCAGCGCCTGGTTGAGCGCGGGCATGGTGCGCGAATCGGTCAGGTCGCCGGTCGCGGCATCGACCAGCGCGGGCGTCAGCAGGTGCTTGGTGAGCGGACGGTCGCCCTGGAAAAAGATCGCGTAATGGTGGCCCGAACTCCACGCGCCGCCGGGAAAGCCGATGAATTGCGGCGATCGCCCGGGCAGCGTGGCCTGAGCCGACGCCATCGCCGCGTCGAGCGAACCGTAGCGCGACGGCGGCAGCGCCGGCTCGTCGGCATAGGCGGCGGTCATCGCGGCGACCTCGCCGTCGCGCCAGCGATCGGTCAGCGGATCGGCAAAGGCGTTGATCGCTCCCGTCGCGCCGATCACCAGCGCCCAGGCCAGCGTGATCATGCCGAGCAGATTGTGCCGGTCGAGCCGCGCAACGCGCCGGCTGCGCGATTCGCGCAACGTCCCGAAGCGCAGCCGCCGCATGAACGGCGCATAGAGCACGGCGCCCGAAACGAGCGCGACGATGAAACTCAGCCCCATCACGCCGAGCAGCAGCATGCCCGGCAGGCCGAGGAACAGGTCGGTATGCAGTTCGAGCAGGAAATCCATCACCTGATTGGTCGGCGCGGGGCCGAGCGAGGCGCCGGTCGCGCGGTCGAAGAACAATAGCGTCATCTGATCCCCGCCGGCCGCGGGCGTCGGCCCGGTGGTGACCGTCAGCAGCGGGCTGTCGGGGCTGAAGGCCATGAACAGCGGGACCTCGCCGGGCCGCTCGGCCAGCGCCTTGGCGAGCATGGCATCGAGCGGCAGGCCGGCGACCGCCGAGGCTGGGCCGCGCAGCGACGCTTCGTAATCCTGTCCCATCGCCGCGTCGATCTCGTCGTGGAAGATCAGCGGCAGGCCGGTGCAGCACAGCATCAGCAGGAACAGCGTCGGCACGATGCTGCTCCATTTGTGGACGAGGTACCAGGCGCGGATGGTCGAACGGGTCATCGCCCGCTCGCTAGACAAGGCTCCCGGCAAGGTCAATGCGAATGATTATCAATAGCGCGCTTGGGAGAGCTGGCTGTAGTCTCCGCACCGACGCCGCAACGCCGACCACCGCGGAGCCGCCTGCCCGTCCGGACTGGTCGGCCCCATCGGCGTGCTTGGCGACAAGCCTGTCCGGATCTGCGGGGCGATCGCGACGGCCCGCCTGGCTCCTCGGCCATGCGCGCTCGCGGCATCGCGTTCGCGGCCATTGTGGGCGGGTGCGTCGCGCATGACGCTCGGCGCCGTCGGCTCGAAAGTGCGAGGAGCGATCGGGGGGGCGGTCGCGGGGCGAACCGCCCGGCTCTGGCCCGAAATGGTGCGCCATGCAGTCCCCAGCGAACGAGTCTCCCCGCTACTCTTCCCATTTTCGTGGGAAAATAGTGGGAAGATGCGGCCAAACCGGCAAATAGCCACCGAGGGGTGTGTAGCATCCTAGGCATCCCCTTGGCCGCGAGCGTTATTCCCATATCGCCGCAGTATGGGAAAGCATCTGATCCATGGTGGCAATCCACCCCGTCGGACTGCGAGAGAGACCGAAAATGGTCAGTTCGAAAATTGGCATAGACATTTGGCCTAATAGAACATAACAAGATCACATTCTGCGATGCAGGCAAATCCCACCACGGAAATCGAAACGAAACGATTTTTGAAAGGTGGGTTACTATGTCTAAACGCAATGGAAAATTTTCATACATTTCACGCCAGCTCAAGGTAGAATACCGCTCGATCGAAGAGTTGATTCCCTATGCACGCAATGCGCGTACACACTCGCGTTCCCAAGTAAGAAAGCTCCAGCGCAGCCTCAGAAAATTCGGTTGGACGAACCCAATTTTAATCGATGACGCTGGGAATATAATTTGCGGACACGGCCGTCTTGAGGCGGCGCGTCGAAATGGCGAGTCGCTCGTTCCTACTATCAATCTAGGCCAGATGAGCGAGGCAGATCGCCGCGCTTACATCCTCGCTGACAATCGGCTCGCCGAAGAAGCTCAGTGGTCAAAGGAACTCCTGCGCTCTGAGCTCTCAGGCCTCATCGAACTCGGTTATGATGTCAAACTGACTGGGTTCGACACCTTCGAAATTGACGGAGTGCTCAACTTCGGCGGCGACGAAGACCGCGAGCCAGACATTGTTGAGCTTCCCGAACCCGACGCGGTTCCCATCTCGCGCCTCGGCGACTTATGGACCATCGGCAATCATCGTCTGGGCGTCGGCGATACGCGCCACATGCAAACAGTGGAGCGCGTTCTTCAGGGTGAGCGCATCCGGGCAGTTGTAACGGATCCCCCGTATGGGTGCCGCGTAGAGAACAATGTTTCGGGTAATGGCCAGGTCAAGCACCAGGACTTTGTGATGGGGGCGGGCGAGGTATCGCTTCCCGAGTTTGCGATGACGCTTCTTCGGCCAGCCTTCAAGTCGGTGGCCGCACATTGCGAGCCCGGCGCGATCGCTTTCGTATTCACTGACTGGCGCGCTTATCCGCATATGCTCGACGCCGCGCAAGGGGTGTTCCACGAGGTCAAGAACTTGGTGGTGTGGGTCAAAGACCCCGGAATGGGCGCATTCTACCGATCTGCGCACGAACTGTGTCACGTGTTCAAGGTTAGTCCGGGTGCGCATGTTAGCAACATTGCCCTGGGCAAACGCAACCGCAGTAATATTTGGAGATACCCTGGCGCAAACGCATTTCGCAAAGGGCGTATGCAGGACTTGGCCGACCACCCGACAGTCAAAAACAAGCGAATGATCGCCGACGCGATCCTCGATGTAACTGGCCCAGGCGACGTCGTATTTGATGGATTCGCGGGTTCGGGCACAACGTTAGTGGCCTGCGAGATGACCGGTCGTCTTGGGCGCGCAATCGAACTCGATCCTAAATATGCTGATGTCATTCTGCGCCGCGTCAGCGAGGCAACCGGTTGTGAGCCACTTCTCGATGGCACTACGCCTCTCCATGAGGTTGCCGAGCAGCGTGCGGGAGAGACGTCATGACGCTGGGCTCCAAGGATGGCGGCGATCCATCTTTCACAGGCCGACGCAAGGACGGAAAGCCATTCAAAGATGGCAATATTGGCGAGGACGGGACTTACAGCGTCGGTAAAAACCGTCCGCCCAAGGATGGCCAATTTCGCAAAGGTGACGGACGCAAGCGCGGTAGGCGAGAGAAGGGCGTGCGCAATGCCGACACCGAGTTCATGCGTGAACTCAATCGCAAAGTGACGATTAAGGAAAATGGTGCAGAAAGGAGGGTCACCAAGGGCCATGCGGTCGATCTGCGGTTGATAGACAACGCAACGCGAAAGGGTGACAATAAGGCGATCGATATGGTCGATCAGCGTCGACGGCGCATCGCCGAGGATCGAGAGAACAACAGGCGCTATCACACGATAGCCGATCGCGAGATCCTTGAGGCGTTTTTGCGCGAGCGGGAAAAGGAGCTGGGGATCAACCCAGCCCTGTTTGGTGATCCTGAGCCCGACCCGCCGCTAGAAATGGGTGGCGACGCGGGAGAGAGCGATGCCTGATGTTGATCACGACGACGCCATTTCGGCGCTCGCAAGGCTGGACTTTGCTTTCTTTCTTCAGCTCGCGTTTCGCGAGCTTGGTGGTGAGGGGGGATACTGTCACAACTGGCATATCGATGCGATTATCCACCAGTTAAATCGGGTGCGCGCGCGGGATAACCATCGTCTGATCGGCACATTGCCTCCGCGGCATTTGAAATCGCGCATCGTCTCGATCGCTTGGCCCGCATGGATGATTGGTCATAACCCAGCGCTGTCGTTCCTTTGCGTTTGTTATGGGCAAGACCTGGCTGATGACCATGCGCGTGATTGTCTCAAAATCATTGAGAGTAAATGGTATCGAAGGATGTTTCCCAGCCTTGTGCTGACGCGGCGAGCAATAGCCGACATTCAGACGTCAGCCGGCGGGCGGAGAATGGCTACCTCGGTTGATGGCGCAACGACTGGCTTTGGAGCTGACGTCATCATCGTCGACGACCCTATGAAGGCCCAGGATGCAATGTCGCAGGTCGTCAGGGACAAAATCAATCGATGGTTCGACGATACACTTGCCCAGCGTCTCAACGACCAACTTTATGGCTCGATTATCGTCGTCATGCAGCGGCTCCATGAGGGCGATCTTGTTGGTGTTCTCAAGAAGCGTGAAGCTTGGCACGAACTGTGTCTTCCAGCGATCGCAACGCGTGACGAAGCCATACCCCTTACTCGCGGACGCATCTATAATCGGCGCGAGGGGTGCGCCCTCCACCCGGCTCGCCAACCACTATGGTTGCTCGAGCAGCGTAAGGCGGAAAACTCGGTCGTATTTGCCGGCCAGTACCAGCAGGCGCCAATCTCCGAGTTTGGCAATTTAATCGAGGCACGTTGGCTGCAAACGTTCGATCCAGTGTCGCTCGATCGCTCTCAAGGCATGATCGTTCAGTCGCTCGACACTGCCAGCAAGGACAATCCCTTCAATGATTACTCGGTCTGCATAACCGCGATCGTCATTGGAAAGCTGGTGTATGTGATCGATATCTTCCGCGCGCGTCATAAATTTACTGAACTCAAAGCCAAAGCGATCGAACTGGCCCGCCTGCATTCGGCCAAGGCGATGCTGATCGAGGATGCGTCGTCGGGGACGGCGCTGATTCAGTCGCTACAGGCCGACGAACCTTTAGGGGTTCCCTCACCCATTCCGCGCCGACCGAACATGGACAAGATATCGCGTGTAATGAACGTGAGCGCGATGATTCAGGCGGGGCGGCTGTTTCTTCCGGAGCGCGCTCATTGGCTCGCTGACTTTACTGGTGAACTGCTGGGGTTCCCGGCCGCGCGGCATGATGACCAAGTCGATGCACTCTCGCAGTTACTTATCTGGGTTCAGGAGAAGGACATGTACCGAGTTCCGCTAAACGCTGGGCCCGAGGCGATGTTCAGTCCGGAAGAACGTGGATTTGGTGAGGTGGAATTTAACGGTGATCCCTGGGGCGTATGATAGGTTATAAATTAGCTATCCCGCGACTTATCAAAATTGATTGCTGTCATTCCTTAGGGATGCCCCCGCATAGGGGTCATAGTCTGCCGGCGGAAGCTCGGCTCTGGGAGCAAGGTCGGTGGGCGGCGCAACGATCGTCTGGGTCCGTGTGCCGCCGTACGCCAGAGCGCTGAGCGACGAAGCGACGTACGAGGCGCCAAACAGAACGAAGCAACCGATGATGACGCGAATCCCGTCGCGGATCGCCAGCCGTCCCGACAGCATAGTAAAGCCGATAAACGCCACCGCCATGATCGCCAGACCGGTCGCCACAGTTCCCAGTAGGGTTCCGTTAAGCCAGGCAATTGCTGCCGGCACGCTCCCTTCGTTCGCCGCATCAAACAAGGATGTCGAGGCGAGGACGATAGTCAATTCTTGACCATGATCTGGGCAACCATACGGCGACCAGCCTGGCGCTCGAGATGGACGAACACATCGATGCTCGCACGAATATATTTGTGCAGGTCCTCCCACGCTATTTTCGATCCCGATTGCAGCACCAGCAGGGCCAGTTGGTCGATCGCGCGAGTGGGAGAATCAGCATGAATTGTCGTCATCGAGCCGGGGTGGCCGGTGTTCACCGCGCGCAGGAAAGTGAACGCCTCCTTGCCGCGCAACTCGCCGAGAATTATTCTGTCGGGGCGCATTCTCAGCGCCGCAATCAGCAGATCCTCGGCGGTGACGTTGGCTTCGCTTAGCTCGCTGCGCGCGACGAGCAGTCCGACGGCGTTTTGTTGACGAAAATGGAGCTCTTCGGTGTCTTCGATGACGATCAGCCGCTCGGCCTCGCCCACTTCACCCAACAACGCATTGAGAAAGGTCGTCTTGCCGCTGGAGGTGCCGCCGGAAATGAGAAGGTTGCGCCGTTTGCGAACCGCATCGCGCAGATATTGCGGGGCTTCGGTCGGCGAGAGAGTCACATATTCCCGCTGCTCGTTGAGCGAGCGCTTGCCGGCCTGCAAACATTCGAACGCATCCGCGCCCACCCAATCGTCGAGCGTCAGCTTGCGCGAGATATGCTTGCGGATCGCAAAAGCATAACCCGCCCTGGTCGCCGGAGGCGCGACGATCTGGATCCGCGATCCATCGGGCAGGGTGGCGGCCAGCAGCGGCTGCTCGCGGCTGATGCCCTGTGCCGTGGAGGCCGCTATCTGTCGTGCTAGCCGCCCTAGCAATGCGTCTTGCAGTTCCTCGATCGCAATCCGCGTCGTCTTGCCTGCCAGGCTCTCGACCCAGAGCTCGCCAGGCCGGTTGATATAGATGTCGGTGACATCGTCCCGTGCCAATATCGGGGCTAATGGAGCTAGAAAACTGTCAAGATAATAGCCGGCATCCACGTTCAACGCTCGACCGTCGAGAAATCGAGATCGCGCGCCACGAACACCGATACGCTGGTCCCATGCTTGACCGTCAGCGTCCGCTGGACCTGTTGGTTGGGCTGGGCCGACACGCGCTGTTGGCCACCCCCCGGCAGCGCAACGACCACCGTCCCGCTCGTCGCCGCATTCGACGCTACACCTACCCCGACATCGAGAACGGATTGCAAAAGGGCATCGCCGAACCGTTCAAGGAAATGGCTGTTGACCTTGCCCTTGACCCCTGCCCGGCCCAACGGATCGGATGCGGGGGAATCCAGGGCGACCGTTACGCCATCCGGACGGATAAGGCGCGTCCATTGGATAAGGGCCCGGTTTTGCCCCGCTGCCAGGTCGGCGGTATATTCGCCATAAAGACGGCTGCCCCTCGGAATAAGAAGGCGGCTGCCATCGAACCCCTTTACGTCCCGCGAAACAAGGGCGCGCACACCGCCCGGCCTAGTCGAATCAAGCGCGGTCTCGAGTACGGCGGGAATGACTGTTCCTTGGGGTATGGTGAGCGATGGATTGGCCAGACGCGTCGCCCGCACGCGGTCTGCTGTTTTCTCGACGACCGGCGCTGCAGGCGCAGGTGACTGCGCAGTAGAGTCGTAGACGATCGCGCCTCTCGGGATGTCCGGGGGCGAATAAGTGGGCGCCGTTGTCGGCGGTGGAGGGTAGCTGCGCGGTGGCGGCGGTGGATAATATGTCCGCGGCGCGAGCCTCGTCGGCTGAGGAGCTGGCGCGATGATTACGGGGCCAAGCTGCGGCCGCAAGCCAAATTCAGGATCGACTCCATCCGCCGGAATGCGAAGATCTGGCGGAGCCACAATCCGGCCGGATGTCGCCTCGGGCGCAAACATGGTAGCCGGCGCGGTGAGCGTCTGGCGGCGCGAATTGAGCGTCGCAAATAGGATGACAGCGCCACCCGCGAGCAACACGGCGAATATCCATACACTTCGGTTCGTCGCCGAGGCGGGGGCAACCACAGGAAAAATATCCCGGTCCTCCGGCGTCGCGCCGCCGGCCGGAGCTTCGGTCGTCGTCACTCGCGCCGCTCCTGCCTGATTGCGGTCGCCTTTTCCTTATCGATCCGAAAAACCAGCTTGCTGTGCACCCGGTCGATGACGAAGATGCCTTCGCGCATATAGCCGTCGACGACTTCTTCATTGCCGGTCGGGCCTATGGCGAACACCGCCGGAAGCGACTGGGCCGGCGCGTATTCGACATAGGTTCGTTGGCCGTCGTCGGCGATCGCGGTAGGACGAACCGAGCGGTCTCCCTTGAGGCGATAGGCCCATAGCGGGGCGTCGGGCTCGGGAACGTTGACCGCGATCGGCTGATACGGAGCCTCGTAACTGAACTTGATGAGCGAAGCTGCGGCCCCGTCATCGACCGTCATCATCTCGAAACGATAGCCGCGGCTGTCGGTGATAACCGTCATCACGCTCATGGTTCCATCGCGCAATGGCGTGATGATCAGGCTGTTGGTGGCCGAAAACACGTCGATCCGGAACGCTTCGCTATCGGTCAGCTGGACATTGCGGATCGGATCGTCGGGCGCGAGCACCAGGGTCAGCGGCTGGCTCGAAGGAATGGCAAGCGGAACGGTAATCCCCGGCGCATAGCGAACCGTTTGCGTGGAGGAATTACTGGTATCGACGGGCGCATATTGCGCCGCAGCCGCGCCCGGCACGAATATCAGCAGCAGGGCCAATATAGTTCTCATTGGGGAACAGGCTCGGTTGCAGGTGCGGGTCGCGGTGCCGGTGCTGGTGCCGTGCGTCCCTCGGGCACGGCGATCGGTTCGGGCAATGTTTCGGCATCGCGGCGATAGCGGGTCACCTGGAATCCGAGCGGATTGAGCAGACGATCCTCAGCACTCATCGCCGCGCCCGAATAACCATAGTTGATGATCGCTGCCCAATATTGCGGAGTTTGATCCTGGCCTCCGGGATCGGCTCGGGTGGTGATGAATCTGACCATCGACCGGTTTGGCGATAGCGAGGATACGCTGATGACCTGCACCTTGACGATCGCCTTGCGCGGATAGATCGTCAGCGGACTTTGCGGATTGCCCGCGGCCATGTTGCGGACATAGCGATCGCGCGCGGCACCCGCGCTCCACAGCGCGACCTTGCGATAATCGGTCTGGAGATTATCGATATCGAAGCTTTCGCGAGCGATGACATATTGGACGAGAAACGACCGCGTCAGCGCGGCGTCTGGCGAAACCACCTGCCGCTCGAGCGGCGCCAGCGCCTCGACATGGCCGGTCTGGCGATCAACCAGCAACGTGTAAGGTTCGACCGTTTTCAACGGCAGCAGAATGACGAGCGCGATTGCTTCGAGCAGCGCAATCAATACCGCAGCGCCGGCAACAACGAAGGCACGCCTGCGCGATCGTTCAAGCGCATCAGTGACGCTTGCCGTCCAGCTTTCTTCGATCTCGGGCTCCCTCGCTTCGATCGTGTCCCGGCGGCTCATGACGGCATATCCCTGCGTTGCTTGGCCCCGGAACTGCGCAGCGTCGTTCGCCGCCAGCTGCTGCCCAACCGCGCCGCAGAGTGCGCTGCTTCGGACGTGCTCGGCGTCGGCGCGCTGCGCTTGTCGGACCCGCCCCTCATGACCTCGTAACTCAATCTGCGATCGCCCCCATATTCTTCGCGGCGCAAAACCCTTTCGACGCTCGCCGATATCTGTTCGGCGCGCGAGGGCAGGAAGCGCTGGTCGCGGCCCGATGCGGCCAACCCGCCGCGCCCTTCGCTACCGCCAACCAGGCTGCGCGGCCAGGAGATGTCGGGCAACGTCACCCATCCGCGCGTAAAGGCAATCTTGGCCAGAAGCCAAATCATCCCGGCCTGCACTAGGGCGAATGACAGCGTTATCGCCAACAGCTCGATCGGCGTCGCCGGGGTCGCATAGCCCAACGCGCGAAGCCGCAGCGCATCGGCCAGCCAAGGTTCGAGGATCGAAAGCTCGACGCCCAGGACGATGGTCGCACCGATCGCCCCCACCATTGCCAGCACCAACCCGCGCAGCCATCCTGCGAACAGGCCGCGCGTCGCATCGAACAACAGCATGCCCGCCGCGAGCGGTGCCAATGCGAGTAGCAACCCGGCGATGAGCCGCAACAATGCCAGCGATCCTATCACACTGGCGAGCCACGCCAGCCGCGCCCAGCCCATACCCGAATAATCCTCAAATGCGCTGCCGGCGAAGCTTCCCGCTGGCTCGTCGCTCAACAGTGCGCCGGTGTTGCGCCCGGTCCCGGCGGCGGTCAAATCGACGATTGCTTTGTCGGTCGACTGCAAGCGATCGGCAAATCCCGATCGGTTATCGGGCAAGGTAGGGGGAGAGAAAGAGGCTGCGATTTCCGCAGGTCCCTTCACCACCACATCATAGACGACGACGCTGAAAGCCGGCCAGGAAAACGCGAGCGTCAGCGCGATCCCGACCTTGAGGACGTCATGAACGATATCGCGCGCGCCCAGCCTTCCGCCGAACAGCAGGCGGATGCCGTAGAGCGCGATAAACAGCGTCAACAGGCCGGTCAGTAGGATCGCAGCCGTCGATCCCGGTTGGGCCAGCGACTGATAGCCGAAGGTGCCGATATTCTGGGTCTGGCAGTCGATATGGGCGAGCACGCGGAGCAGGAAGCGGTCGCCGGTGATGATGGCAGGACAGGTCACGATCAGGCGGCCTTTTCGAGCAGCAGGCTCATCCAGGCATCGGGATCGGTGCCGGTCTTGGCGACGATCTCGTCGAACAGGCGCACCGTGCTTTCGCGTCCCGAGAGGATGGTCAGGATTTCCTTCTCTCCCGACAGGTCGAGCCGCGCGACGATGCTGTCGTTGCCATGGCGGATCAGGAAACAGTGCGAACTGTCGGGAAGCGTGCGGACGAGGTCGAACTCGTGCCGGCTCAGGCCGAATCCGTTCATGTAATCCTCGGCGCGTGCCTTGGGGTTGATCATGAATATCTGCGTCGCCGCCTGCTCGATAATCGCGCTGGCGATGCGGCTTTCGAGCGCGTCCTGCGCACTTTGAGTGGCGAAACCGACGATACCGTTGCGCTTGCGGATGGTCTTTTCCCAATCCTTGATCCGCCGCACGAAGACCTCGTCGTCGAGTGCCTTCCAGCCTTCGTCGACCACGATGATCGCAGGCGTGCCGTCGAGCCGCTGTTCGACGCGGTGAAAGAAATAGAGCAAGGCCGGGGTCCGCGCGATCGGATCGTCGAGGATCGATGTCATGTCGAACCCGACCGTATCGGCCGATAGATCGGTGAGATCGGTTTCGTTGTCGAACAGCCAGGCGCGCTCGCCCTCGCCCCACCACGGGCGCAGCCGCGCATAGAGGTCGCCCGAATGGGGCTTGCCGTGGCCGCGGAACAGCTCGGCAAGGTGGCGCAGGCGGCGATGCGCCATCGGTTGCGCGAAACTGGCGTCGAGCGCGTCGCGGATCATGTCGAGCTCGCTCGTATCGATGCCGCCGACGAGCCGCGTCAGCCATTCGATCAGGAACTGGCGATTGGCAGGCGTGTCGTCGATCTGCAGCGGATTGAGACCCGAGGCGGCGTCGGGCCGCAAGCGGTCATATTGGCCGCCGATCGCGCGGATGAACAGCTCGGCGCCGCGATCCTTGTCGAAGAAGATAATGCGCGGCGCATATTTGCGCGCCTGCGCGAGAAGGAAATTGAGCACCACCGTCTTGCCCGATCCCGACGGGCCGATGATCGTGAAATTGCCGAGGTCATGCTGGTGGAAGTTGAAGAAATACGGCCCAGCGGCGGTCGTTTCGAACAAGGTAACAGCATCGCCCCAATGGTTGCCGTGCGGCTGGCCGACGGGGAAATTATGCAAGCTCGCCAGCCCCGCGAAATTGCCCGTCGAAACCAGGCCATGGCGCGCGATATATTTGAAGTTGCCTGGGAACTGCGCCCAGAATGTCGGTTCGAGCGCGATATCCTCGCGCACCGCGTTGATGCCGAGATCGGCGAGCAGCGCGATGATTTCGGCGACATGGCCGTCGAGCGCGGCGAGATCGTCCGCATGGACCGCGATCGTCGTGTGATGCTCGCCGAACCCCGCGCGCCCGGCCGCGACCTCGTCCTTGGCGACCGCCAGTTCATCGCGCAAGCTCAATGCCTCGTCCTCGGCCGACCGCATCCGCCGCAGCACCAGGTTCATCCGGTCGAGCGCCTGGCGCCGTTCGACGAAGGCGAAGCTCTGGCTGACCGTCATCTCGAACGGCAGGCGATAGAGCTCATCGAACATGCCCGGCATCGTCTGGCCGGGATAATCCTTGATCGACACCAGCGCGGAGAAACGCCGCGGCGTGTTGCCGGTGGGTGCCAGTTCGACCGTTTCCTGGCCGAAGCTGATCCGGCGCGAGGGAATGTGATGGCCAAGATCGCCATGTGGCTCGATCGCCGGGCGCATCTCGCCGTTGAACAGATACGACAGCAATTCGAGCGGCTCCGAACAGGTCCCGCTTTCCCCGTCATAGCGGCTCAGCAGCTGCGGCGCGTAGCTGCCCAGCGCCGAAACCAGCGCCTCGCGCGCAGTGTCGAGCGAACGTTTCTCGGCGGCGATCAGTGCGGCATCGCGCTGCGTCGTCCGCGCGAACCAGCCGCGCAACCGGTCGGCGATGCCGATGCGGCCCTGCAACGGTCGCCGCACCAGCGTCAAGAACAGCTCGTTGACATACATCTGCTTGCCCGCCAGCCGCTCGCGCCAGCGGCGGTCGAGCCGGGCGGAAAAATCGTCGGCGTAATCGCCGTCGATCGCCGCCTCGGCGCGGCGCCGCACGACATGGTGGTAGAGCGCGAAGCGCGACGATCCCACCGCACGCAGCATCGCGTCGCGCAGCTCGGCGCGATAGTTGAGCTCCTCGCTGTCGGCGGTCTCGAACAGCAATCCGCCGATGCGGATCACCTGCATCAGATATCCGTCGCGCGTTTCGATCGTGACGTCGTCGATATGGCGCGCATAGGGCAGGTGGACGCCCGCCGGGATTTCGCGCCGGGCGACCCTGGGATCGCGCGTCAGGGGCGGTAGGAGTTGCATCGCCACAGCCGGTAGTTCTTGACCCGCGGGCATTTGCTGACGCGCGCGATCCACAGGTCGAAAAAGCGCGGTTCGCGCAGGCACAGCAATGCGCCGATCGCATGCAGGACGAGCGCGATCAGTAGCACCTTGAAACTCTTGAAGACGAGGAACAGCTCGACCGCCAGCACCATGTTGATGATGAAGAAGCTATAGGTCACGCCGGCGAACATCTGCGGCCGCGTCAACGCGACGAACAGGATATCGCGGCGCAGGTCTCCGGCCATCGCCTGCGCTCAGCCCCCGATCGCGGCGGAGCGGATTCCGCCGACGATGCTCGCCGCGCCGAACAGGACGAAACATCCCAGGATCACGACCGCGCCGTGGCGCCAGTTGATCCGCCCGGTCAGCATCGCGAAACCGACCGCCGCGACCGCGATCACCGCCGCGACCGTCGCCACCGTGCCGAGCAACGTCCCCTGCATCCAGCTGACCGCACCGACGATAACCCCCGACCCTTCCGGATCGATGCCCGCGGCCTGGGCAACGCCGGCCTGCAAAATCGCGGCGCTCGCAACGGATACAGCCGCCATTCTATGTGTGCGCGAATCCAATCTACCCTCCCGATAAACCACGGATAACTCTGTCAGATGCCGGGCGGAGTTGGAAGGGATAATATTTTGGTTAGGAAAAGGAGGGCGATCCATTCACGCCAGTTGCCGCGGCGCGTCTCGTTATTAATTATGCCGGGATGCACAATGCGCGACAGTAGGACCACAAAATGGCTACATAATTAGTAATTAACTAGATAGCGTAAGCCTAGTATCATTTATTACGGATCTCTATCATATTCTGTTGAACTAAAACCTTTCGCCCAACTTCGCTTAATTCCTCACATGCGAAGCTAATCATAAACATCGCTTGTTCTGTTAATAGTTCGGGCTCATAAAAAAATAAAATTACCCTCCTTAAAAGGAAGCGCGATGATTTTGCCATCACCGCCAGCATGCTCTCGTATCAACTCAGAAACCGACATGTTTAAATAGTTACTATTATTTCCATCATTCTGGAAATCTATTTTTGCAATTGGTTGCATTGAACCGTCTGAAATACATACCCTCTTATCCGTCAAATGCTTGTAAGACAAAATTATAAAGCCATCCTCTACCGTACCTTCAAATGCTACGAGCGGTCTATTCTCATTTATTTCTTGTGAAGAACATGAGGTTATGAATAGTGCAACGCACATGATCCTATAAATCCTCATGGCTCGTCTCCATCTCGGCGAAATCCAAACATATAAACCCAATTGTCTGCCTTTGCGACGCCTCCTTTCGCTGCTTGTCTGGCAGCTGCGGCTTGGCCCCTTATTCCCGCATCCATATTACGCGTATTTCGCAGTCCGGTATGCACCGTCTCATGCGCTAATGTGACAGATAAGTTATTTATTGACGAAACTGATAGAAAGGCGCGTGGATTTATCAGTATTCCTTGGCCTAATAGGCCGGATTGAGCATTGTCATCCATAGATTTTGGGCCTAGGTTTGCCGGCTTATTACTATTAAGCTCTTTAAGCACGGCTCGCCCGAAGCTTATAACTGTATTTATCGCCGCTACGTTGGTGCCGCCGCCCTTGCCTAGATACTTATCGAGATCTTTACCCGCCTGCTTCTCTGCGCTCGATAGTTTTCCGCCGCTCTTAAGCTTTTCGGCCAACCCCTTAAGTACTCCGATACGAGAGCTAATTTGCTCCTTAGCAGAATCTTGAGCCTTCTCAAATTTTTCACATTTTGTCGTACCTTTAATGCCCTCGCCGCATGCATACGTTCCCGTCGGATCCACCAAATTAACCGGATCGTTGCCCACATAGGCATACAGGTTCACCTGATCCTCATAGCCGATCGGATCGGTCTGCAGGAACCTGCCAAGCGTCGGCGAGTAGATCCGGGCCTTGTAGTAATACATGCCGAGCTCGGGAATCCATATCTGGCCGGTATACTGGAACCGCCCGCTGTTGCCGCCGCCCGGGATGCCGTACTCGTCGTAGGCGTTGATCGTCGTCGCGGCGCCGCCGGCATCGCTCAGCGCGACCACGCTGCCCTGGCGGTCGGCGTGCAGGAAGTGCCTCACCGACGCCCCCGTCACCGCCGCATTGTTGTAGGAGACCAGCGGCTCGTCGACGCCGGGGCCGTGAACATAGCGACGTTTCAGCACGCCATCGTCGTTATATTCCGCCACCAGCGCATCGCCGTCATAGACCAGCCGCCTGTTCTCGAACGTCGCGCCGAACGCGTAGAGCCGCCCCATCGGGTCATAGCGCAGCACCGTCTGCAACGCGCCCGTATAAGCCAGCGAGCCGCACACGGCGTTCACCTGCGCCCGCTTCTCGACCAGCCGGTTCTCGATATCGTAGAGATAGACGCTCGTCCCGTCGGCGGTCAGGTTGCCGTTGGCGTCGTGGCAGAAGCTCGCGCTGCCCGCGCTCTCATACTGGTTGAGGCCGTTGGTCGCATAGGCGCGCTCGACGGCATCGGTGGCGAGCATCCGGCCATCCTATTCGGGGATTAGGTAAACTGTCACCGTAATTTGTCCCCGGAATTCCTCGGAATCCTAGTATACTGCGTCCGGAATTGCCGAGAGGTCAGCTAGAAATAGAAATAACTTTAACGATAATAAGAGATCCCAAATTTAATATAATACTAAACACAAAGGATACTATTAATAGAATAGGAACAGAGAACTGCCAATTTGGCATAAAGTTGTTATTAGTAATAGCAAATAAAAGGAAAAATATTATTGATGACATAGTAAAAGTAGACACGATTAACGGTATAATATCATAATTACTTCTATACAATCCTAAAAATGCAAATACTATAAATCCTAACAAAAAAAGCAGTGCTGTTGATGAAAAAACTATCGCACCAATATTTTTTATGGTTCCCTCATTTAATACAATCTGAGATAAACTTGAAGTTAATAGTAAAAATAGTATTATGACAAGAACCATAGGTCTTTCTTGGAAGCAATTAGTGTATTCTACTAGAGGTTTTAGCATTTGTACAATTCCTCAAAAAAATGAAGAAACAAATCTTTTTGCTCGGTTAAATGTTTGTCTTGCTGAATCGGCGCCTCTTTTCACTTGTTGTACTAAAGGGCGAAGGGTAGCGTTACCAGATACAGTCACAGTAGCTCTACCAGACAGACCCGCACCTAATCCAACTCTCGAATTGACTGGACCCTTTACAGTGCCACCCTTTCTCTTACCAGCCACTATAACTTCTGTCGACGAAGAACTTTTTGTTCTAGTTACCCCTTTGTCAGTGGAAGCCGTAAGCCTACCCGTTGATATTTGTGCGGATGCGGTATTCACTGTATTCGCGGACCCAGCGCTTACGTTCGCTTGTGCCGTACCAGTAGCTTCAACAGCGATAGCTGCTTGATTGCCTTTTGCTGAGCTTTCTTCGCGGTTGTATTCGCCACCAATATCGGCTTCGATGCCAGCACCAACTCCGACTGTGACTGAGCCGCCGGCTTCTAATGTCGCTGTGTCAAAATTACCGGATATTTCTACTTTTTGACCGAAAACTTCAACTTCTACTTTAATTTCGTGCCGTTCAAGCCCACTCGGATCCGTCCCATTAATCGGATCATTCCCAACGTACGCGTACAAATTCACCTGATCCTCGTACCCAATCGGATCGGTCTGCAGGAACCGGCCGAGCGTCGGCGAGTAGATGCGGGCCTTGTAATAATACATACCGAGCTCGCCGATCCACGCCTGGCCGGTGTACTGGAACCGCCCGCTGTTGCCGCTGCCGGGGATGCCGTATTCGTCGTAAGCATTGATCGCGGTGACCGCGCCGCTGCTGCCCGCCACCGCAACGATGCTTCCCTGGCGATCGGCGAGCAGCTCGCGATGGTTCGACCAGGCGCTCGAGCTGCCTTCGTACCAGATCATCGGCGTGTCGGCGCCGGTACCGTGAACATAACGCCGCAGCATCGCGCCTGACGCGTTATATTCGGCGACCAGAGCATCGCCGTCGTAGAGCAGCCGTTGCGTGCCGTTGGTGCCGCCGCTGATCTCGTAGAGCCGCCCCATCGGATCATAGCGTAGCGTGATCGTCGTCGCGCCGACGGTCGCGCTGACCAGCCGGTTCTCAATATCGTAGAGATAATTCGTCGTGCCGTCGCTCGTCAGGTTGCCGTTGGCGTCGTAGGTGAAGCTCGCGCTGCCGGCGCTGGTGTAGTGGTTGAGTCCGTTGGCAGCATAAGCGCGCTCGACGTTCACATGGTCGGTCCAGGCATAGGCGTCGTTGCTGCGGCTCTGGCTCGCCAGCTGCGACGAGGGGGTAAAGCCGAACGTCCAGGCAACATCGTGCGTCGTGCCCGCCGGATCGTGCGTGATCGAGCCAAGCCGGCCCGCGGCATCGTAAGTGTAAGCGCTGCCGGTCGAGCCGGTGATGTTCGCCGTCCCGCCGCGCGGGTTGTAGGTGACGCTGACCAGGCTCGATCCGGCGGTGATGTTTCCCATCCGGTTGAGTCCGTCATAGCTATAATCGAACGCCGCCGCATCGGGATGCGTGATCTTCGTGCGGTTGCCGTTGCGATCGTACTGATAGCTTAGCGTGCGCGTTACCGAGTCCATCGCCAGCGCGTTCGATGCCATCCGCCCGAACCCGTCATAGGCGGTGGTCAGCCCCTCGCCCGAGCCGCTGTCGAACCGCGCATAAGTCTGCAGCCCGCGCAGGTCGTAGCCGTAATAGACGTCGCGCGTATGCGTCGACGACAGCCCGGCGCGCGACGGCACCGTCTTCACCGTCATGCGACCCAGCGCGTCGTAGGCAAAGCTCAGCACCGACCCGTCGCGCTTGCGCAAGCTCAGCCGGTTGCCGTTGGCGTCGTAGGTGTAGGCCTCGTAATCGGTGCTGCTGACCGTCGCGGTCGCGGTCTTCGACGGGAAGTTCCACTGCACCTGACGGTCGTGACCGTCATAGGTCATCGACGCCTTGTAGCCGCGCGCGTCGGTCATGCTCGTCATCTTGCCGTTGGGCGAGTAAGTGTAGGTCGCATAATCCTGCTGCAGCGAGGTCGCGAACGCCTTTTGCACCTTGAGCACCTGGCCCGCCGCATCGTAGACGGTCTTGACGATCCGGTCGGCGCCGAACGCATTCGATCCGGTCCCCTCGGTCCCCAGCGTGCACGCGCTGGTTGGCAGCGATCCCCACGCCGCCGGGTTCATCCGCTGCGCCGTGCATTCGAGGCGGCCGACGGCGTCGTAGCTGTACTGGACGACCGATACCGCGACCCCGTCGGATCCCTTGGCGGTGTCCTTGAGCTTGCGGCTCATCGCATCGTAAATCGTCTCAACGCTCGACAGCACCGTAAAGCCGGTCCAGCTCGCCGGCGCGACGCTCTCCGACTGCCAACTCGCCAGCTCACCGGTCTCGACCTTGATCGCGCGTCCCGCCGTATCATAAGTCGTGCGCGTCGCCGCGTATTTGAGCGCGCCGGTCCCGTCGGGATCGGGCGCGATCGTCCCCGTAGTCCGCCCCATCACGTCGTACCGCGTCGCCGAGGTATAATCGGAAGGCGAAGACTGCGCCGATGCCGGGGTGGCCGCCAGCGGAGAAAGCAGTGCCGCGCCGATCAGCGCCGCGCCAAGCCGAACCGAACCGGCGCGCATCGTCCGCGCCCCGCTCACGGGCAGCTCCCCAGGTTGGCGTTGGGCTGGGTCTCGCTGATCTTGCGGCCGTTCGCGTCATAGCCGTAGCAGGTGCGCAGCGTCGTTCCGTCCGCGGTCACCGCGACGCCGCGCAGCCACAGATTGTTGGGGCCGCTGTTGGGACCGTAATCGTAATCGGTCACCACCTCGTCCGCCGCGCCGCCGACGCAGCTTGCCCCCGACGGATTGGTCGTCCGGCAGCTGCGGTCGCGCACCAGCAGCCAGACCGGGCTCGCCGCCTGCGAATAGCCGCCGCTGGCGTTCTTGATCCAGGCATAGCGCTGCGCGTATTCATACCGCTTCTGCGGCGTCACGCCATTCACCGCCGGGCCGGTTTCGGTCAGCACGCCGCCATGCGTCGCGTCGTAGGTGTAGCTGGTCGTGTTGCCATTGGCGTCGGTCGTCGATGTCGGCTTGTTGCAGGTTTTCGGATTGGTGCACGACGTCGGATAGACCGCCGAGGTCGTAATGCTGCCGCTGCCCGACTTGGGCGTGCGGATCGTCTCCCAGATATTGCCGCGCTTATCCCCGTATTTATCGTAGACATAGGTGATCTTGTCGCTCTCGGGAGAGGTTTCCGAAGCGATGATCGTCGCTTCGGTGGTATGAAACGCATTCGGGTTCTCGCCGGTATAAGTGAAGCTCGACGCATGACCGAGCGGGTTGGTCACCCCGTACACCACACCGCTTTGCGCGTCGGTTGTGACGGTGGTTTGCGCACTTAGCGCATTGGTCATGACGGTGGAGCTATTTCCGCGACAAATAGGCAGCGACGTATAGGTGTAGCTGTACGTCTCGCCGGTGGCGAAGACCTGGTTCGTCACCCGGTCGCGACTGCCGTTCGCGGTTGGGTCGGCATCCTCATAAGGATAGTTGCTCCCGGAGCCGTCGCACTGATCGTACGTGTTGGTCACCGAACAGACCGACTGGCCCGGCTCCTTGACGCAGGTCAGGTGCATGTTGTTGCGGCCGCCATAAGTGAAATTATACACACCGCCATCGGCGCGGGTGATCGAGGTCGGCTTGGAGAAGCCGGCGTCGGTCGAGCCCGCCGCAACCACAGTCACGCTCATCGCGCCGGTCGGGCACGACGTGAGATTGGGCAGATAATATTGTGTGAGGTTGAGCGCGCAGATCTTGCGCGTCGTACCGCCGCCCGTCGGCGCCTCGAAGAAGATCGCCAATCCGCGGTTGCTCTCGATCGAGCGATAGGTCGAGCTATAGTTGAACTTTAGCGTCGTACCGTCGGGTTCGGTCCAGGTATCGGCATAGCGCTTGAAATCCGTGCTATCGATCGAACGGAACTTAATCGCTTCGCCATTGCGGCCCGTATAGGTGTGATATCCCGACGTCGAAGTGCCGGTATAATGGAAAGTTTCGCCGTTCAGCGTCGTCGGATGATAAGGATTGGTGTCAAAGGTCCAGTTGTAATTTTCGAACCCGGCTGAGCGTTGCCCTACCACGACGTTATACAGGAACGTCCGCCACTCGGGATGTGGCTTGCCATCGGGCTCGGGAACCTCGGCGGCAGGATCATCGACGATCGTCCGGCTCCAGCGAACCGTCAGGTTGTGCGCCCAGGCGCTGTTGGGCGCTTTGTCGCTGCCGCTATTATAGGTGAGATTATAGCTCAGCGCCTGCGGGAACTCGCCCTGGCCGATCGACACGCCGCCGACCTGATAGGTGTAAGAACCCGTCGGAAAACTGACCCCGCCCGGGCTCGTCGCATCATAGCGTTTCGCCGTCTCCGGGGCACTGTCGTTGCTCGATGACTGGGCGGTCGCCTGCGAGGCAAGGCCCAGCGAGCACAGTACGATGATGGCCATTGATCCGGCGTTGCGGCAAAGCGATTGAACAACCATTCCGGCCCCTTTTGCAAAGTTCATCAGAAACAGGCCGACGACGGCCCGGAAACACCGATCGTCACGGTTCCGTTTGCGCTGGCACCCTGGCTGTCGGTCACCGTATAGGTCACGACGTACGTGCCGTTCGTATAAGGCGCTAAGAAGAAGAGCGTCGTCGCGCTCTCGATATCGACCGCCACGCTATTGGTAGGCTCGCTCGCCGCCGTGACCGATAGCGGATAATGACTCTCCGGGTCGGTATCGTTGGTAATGACGTTGAGCGAGGTTTCGCTGCAACGGATCATGCTGATGTTCTCACTCGTGACGACGGGCGGCTGATTGGTCGTGCCGCCACCGCTGCTACCGCCGCTGTCCAGACAGCTCGCCAACGTGCCCGATGCGTTCGATTTATACGTCGTGCGGTTGCCCGCCGGGTCGTAACACAGCGAATGCGCCTGGCCGTCGTTCACATTGCCCGAATACTCGACCGCGATGAGTCGTCCGAGCGCGTCGTATTTATAGGCTTGGGTCTCCTGAGCAGAAGATGGAAATGCGCCAACATTCGTTAGTAAGCATCCAGAAAGAATGCCCGCTGTGATCCTGCCAAACTTCATATCATCCCCCCGATTGCGACTCGCGCAATCCAATGCCTACACAATGGTATCCGATAGACAAGTTTACGCGAACGTAAGGGCATGGATTCGCGCCAATTTTGCGATTACGCGTTCGCAATTGTCTGTGCGAATCTGTGCCCATTTTGGATAAATTTTCTTCGGTTGTGGAGGGATCCAGAGTAGGTTTTCACCTATTGGCGGCGCCTTGGAATTCTCAGGAGGAATTAAGAGGTGCGCGGCGTGGCCGTACGGAGGGTAATTATGACAGAGCCTTGCGATCAAGTTCACAACATAAGGGAAGTGGACCTCCTACGAATGGAGGTGCGTCGATTAAGCTCGATCATATCAACGATCAAGAGCAGCCTAGAGCAGCATCCCTCTCTAATGTCTGCCGAGTTAAAAAGCGAGAAATGCGGGTTCAAAAACCCCTCCCAAGATGCTGCCGGAACTGAACTGAGAATGAGATCGAACGACATGCATAGAATTCAATCGATATCCGCAACGGATATTCGCAAGATTGTTCGAATGCGGCGCATGCGCGAGCAGTTTTTCCCTTCGGAGTTTTTCGCCGATCCCGCATGGGACATGATGCTGGACCTTTTCGCGGCGAGACTTGAGAAGCGGCTGGTGTCGGTATCCAGCCTATGTATCGCGTCTGCGGTGCCTGCAACGACGGCATTGCGGTGGATCAAAAGCATGACAGGCGAGGGAATATTAGAACGTCGTAGCGACCCCCTGGATGGGCGCCGCGTGCATATTAGCCTGTCGGACGAAGCGGTAAGTAATCTGTATCGCTATTTTGCAGATATGAGGAATGTTTGCGCGCTGTTGCCAATTTGATCGACCACCAATTTTGAGGGCACTCCTAAATGCTGTTGAGCAGTACCCGCATCCGACATCCCTGCTCTGCGGGGTCTACTTGAAATGGGTTATTTGAACGTGCAGTAGCATGTGTTTCCCCGATGAAATGGGCTGCCCGTGAGCGAAGACCGACCTTCTATTGATCACACTGCGATCTCGCGGGCATTCTTGCTCATGGAAGATGCGCTAGAGATACTCGATAGCGCGGGCGCCTGTCTGGCCGCCGCTAAGCTAGACTTGGCGATCGAAGCTTTGCCCGAGCCGGAAGACGGCATACGCATCCGGCGAGAATCATCGATCGACACCTCTAAATTCAGTTGAACTCGTATCCCCACTCTCTCGCAATATGCGAGAGCTGGACACGAAAGCTCTTCCTGAATGCTCGGGAGAGGACGATCAAGTTTTCCGAACAGCTTTGTGTGCTCGTTCGTTCTAGAACCCCGGTTTCCATCAGGACCTCAATGTACCTCATCAAAGTACTGGACGGTGCGCGAACTCGGTTCGCCAACACGTTGAGCGAGGCGCCATCCGCGCTCATCATCTGATCCGCCGTCACGAGCAAGGTTTCCCAAGCTGTGTCCCCTGCTGCGTTTCGAGGAAGTAAGGCGTGCTTTGCATCTTCCAGGGCCAGGAGTCGCTTGATGATCTGGGCTTCGTCCAGGGGAGGAAAATCGCCAAAGGCCTCGTTCTTTCGCAACGCGGTCATGCGCCTACTTCCAGCATATCGTCGCGCCACATCTCGATGAGCATCTCATGCTCTGGCTTTAGATAATCGATAGCTCGCTCTAACCCGTTCTGCTTGTCGAGAAGGAGTTGCGACGGGCAAGCGCCGTGGACATGGCCCAGATTGGGTTTGTGCACCCGGTAGCCGATCAGTGCAGCCAATTCCGGCGAGAAATGACGCGCAATCTCCGGAGGATATACGAGCGTTTGGAGTTCATAGGGTTTTAGCCATCCTAGCGAGTAGCTAACGATGAGACCGCGCCGCGACAGCTTCGTGGTATTGGCGCCGCCCGAATGTTGAACTGAGCCCAAGAAAACAATGGCATCGCCGGGCCCTGCTTCCGCATAGATCGGATCATCTTCGGGAAAGAGCGTCATGTCCTGCGCCTTGTGGCTTTCCGGCCAGATTATGGTGGCGCCATTTTCTTTGGTATAAGGAGTGAATGGCCACATCACGTTGACGAGATATTCGATCAAGCCTTTTTGCCCTCCCCACATATCCTGATCGCGGTGGGGAGGCTGAGCACAAGAGCCCGGAAGGATTTCGATGCCTTGCGTAAGATTGAGCTGAAAATAGTCACACCACGGACTAAGAGCGCTCTCAACGAGCGACAGGATCTGTGGGCACTGGATGAGTGAAACCGCATGTTCCGAACGACTGAGTACGCCCCCAAAGCGTTTGGTCCCGTCCCCATAGAACGGACCTTGTGATACTGGAGTAGCCTCGAATGACGGCGATAAATCCATCGCGAGGTTATTGATCGTCGCTTTGGGAAGGACGTTAGGAATGATGCAATAGCCTTGGTCGGCTAGCTCATCTGCCCACGCGGGATTAGCCGGGACGTCGAGTTTGGTATGCTTCATCTGATCAGCTCCTCAAGCGGCAACATGCGCCGGCAGCGGCTGAATGTCGGACGGCGCATAGATGCCATTCAGAGACAGTCGTTTCGGCGTGGTTCGATCGATCGTAATCCTAAGAGCCGCGGTCAGAATGCCATCGATATGCCGCGGCACGCCGAGCGGCGTGACTTCCCACCCCATCGCGAGAATTTGGGCCAGAAAGCCGGCACTGACGACGCAGGTGTAGGTATGGATGCCATTCAAAAGCGCAAAATCGACGCAAGCCGAGATGAGTTGGTTGCGGATTCTCAAGCGGTCGAGGGCGCGTACACTGGGCGTGACGCACGCTCTCGTGATTTCCCAGACGTTAGCTCCTTTGGGGATGTCGCTATCGCAAAGGTGAGAAAATACTTCGGAAACCATGTGCGGTCGACAGGTCTGCAAAAGCCGGAAGGAGCCAAGATGGCGACCGTCCTCATCGGTACGGATGAAATAGAGCGCGTGCTCGTCATCGAACTGGTCGATTTCATACGTGTCGTGGGTAAGGGCGACCTCCCAGCGCATAGTATCGCGAAAGACGCGCTTTCGCTCAATATGCATCGAGCGACTAAGCTCGGTATCGAGCGGCTTTTTAAATGTATGGATTCTCGTTTGCACTGAGCCCCTCCCGTTGAGGGCTTGATGCAAGGTCTCAGATGAAGCGTCATTCCCCCTAACGGGGGAAGCTCAGTTGATCACTGACGAGAATGGGATCTGACCGTCGTAGATTGCGCGCACTACGAGCTGAGTACGCTTGGTCACGCCATAGCGCTGTCGCGCGGTTTCAATATGCTGGTGAACAGTCTCTCGTGAAAGTCCCAACACTTGCGCAGCTTCCCAATCGGTTTTGCCTTGAGCAATTAAAGTAACGCAGTCGACCTGGCGCGGCGTAAGCAAGGGAATATGCTCATTTCCGCCGTCTGGAAGGCTTTGGCGAACGAGGCGGCGGGCGGCCTCAAAACCGAATACCCCAAGAAGCTGGGCGGCTCGCAGTGAGCAGTCATCAACAAGTTCGAGCGAGGAGGCCCCAAACGAGCAAGTGCCCCAATATTCGCCAGGAATATGGACGGGAACCGTATATCCCTCGCTTAAACCGAATTCCTTGCCGCGTTCGAGAATGCGCTCCTGGCGGTCGGTCAGCGTCATGATATTGCGGACATCGCTCCATTTAAAACCGACCGCGGTGCGGGTGCTAGCAATCAATATTGGATCGTCGATATGATAGCCTTTTGCCGTTGCTTCTCCGACCCATTCGTCCGGATAGCTGGTCAATGATATGGCGTCATAGGGACGCCGGCGAATGTCGACGTGATGGCCAATGGCAAATCGCTCGAAGCCTAGGGCTTGGGTTGCCGCCGCTAGAATGGAGACCAGTGCGTCATTATCTTCCGCGGCATTCATCTGATGGATGAATGCGTTCGCTAGCGCGAATGTAGCTTGGTGCGCGGGGCGATCACCTTCCAGAACTGCCTCCTGAATTCGCTGATACGAAGGAATGCGGCTTTGCTAGATGCCGGCCACTATAAGCGGTCCGACGAGCGCGTCAGACTACAGCCGATCTTTAGTAAATGCTATATTTACAATCTTGGCGCCATCGCGCGGAATTATTCTAAGGGTTTGATTTTTCGCAGTGGCACTGGCCAACGTGGCGGCATGTGGACATACACGCATGCGGGATGCCATTTGCGTAAGCTTTGTCGCGGGCGAGGATCGCGAATGAATGTTATGTTAAATCCGCGGGGACCGCCGGCCGCTGACAGGGCTCACAGCTTGATATGGTAAGCGGGATAGATCGCCTTGGCGCGCGCCAGCACCTCGCCGATCGAAAGCTCTTCCCAATCGCCGCGCACGGTGTTCAAAAATACAAAGCGAAACTGGTCCTTGAGGCCTTGCGCATTCTGCAGTTCTGCCGCCGTGATATTGAAGAAATACCCGGCAAGATCGGCACCGACTTTGGCCTGATTGGTCGACTTGATCTCGATAATGACGATCGCATCGTTGTTGCGCGCGATATCATCGGGATCGTCGAGATCGACCGCGGCATCGAGCCGGACCGCATCATAACCGCTCAACGGCAGGGACTTCCCGCAATGAGCAAACCCGATCATCAACGCTTTGCGCTGCGCACGCGTCGGAATGAGATAGCGCGCATCGCCCCTACACAGGATATCGCGCGCGCTACTCTCCGTCTTGAACAGGTCTCGCGAGCGGTTCGGTTGGCGCGTTTGGCTTGGTGGCATGCCCGCCTTGCCAGTCGGGGCAGCGCGATCGTCGTCGCTGGAATACATATTATAGTTGATAAACACTGAGCGCGGCAATCGCCAATGGTTTCACGCATGGATATGCGGAAACTCGTCGGCGACAATTGTGCTCGCCTCCGCAAGGACAAAGGCTGGACCCAGGAAGAGCTCGCCGAGCGCTCCGGCCTGTCGCAGCAATATCTCAGCGCGCTGGAGCGTGGAAAACGCAATCCGACGATTTTGACCATTTACGAGATCGCGGTGGCTCTCGGCGTGAGCCATGTGGAATTGGTCCGTCCATAGCTTTCGGATGTTGATCGCGCATTAGGGCCGCTTCGCCTCTCCAGCCGCAACGTAAAGATTAGGGGCAGCCCAGCTCCGCATCCAGCGAACCAAATTGAGCAATGTCGCGATCGGGATAGAGGAAGAGACGCGAGCGCAGCTCGACCTCGTTGATCGTTACGCGCAGAGCGCAAATATCAGCGTCTCGAGGAGTGTTCTGAGGCATGATGAACGCCGTGGCTCGCCCGTCTTGGGTAACCAGCACCTTCCAATAAGCGCTTGGTACGCGATGACGTTCATCAGCGCCAGGCAAGGGCGGCTCCATGAGCTCAAACAAGGGGCCGGTGAGAACGTATAGCGCTGTTTGCTCGGCCTGGACGATTTCACGCTCCTTGTTTTCCAACCTCACCCAGGCGCCTTGGTTGAGATCGGATTTTTGCGGCGTGATATTCGACAGGATGTTGGTGTCGCTCCAGAACACCGTGCCCGTGAAGCTTGCCAAGGGAGCTTGGTGTCCGCGGTCTGTTTCGAGTGCGCCATTGGCACCATCATAGTCGCCGGGCTCCAGCGTTTCTGAATCGCTGAGCCAAGGATCCGTTTTCCAGACGCGGTCTTGCGTACCCGAGATGGTGGAGGGCGTGATGCGATAGGCGACCCAGTCGGCGAGCTTGGTCAGATCGTTCGACGCCAATGTGTAGATTTCGCGAACTACGATGTCATCGTAATCTGGGGCGCCCGAGGGGCAGCTTGCGTAACAATGGAAGGTATGGAGTTCCGATTCCTGGGCCCGCGCCGTGACGGAAAATAGGGCGAGAAGGATGCCGCATAATCCAACTAGGAGCGTCTTACCTCGAGCGAAAGTTTTGCTGCTCATAATAATTGGTCCTCTCGTCGGCACTGATTTCCCCGCTTGCGGCGCCTGTCTTCGGCCGATCATCCCTCGAGCGTTTTGGAGCAGCCTTCAATAGCGCAATTGGCTGGAGCGCAGCGACCGATTGGTCCGAAATGAACTATCTTGTCCTTGCACTGACCATGCCCAGCCTCCCCCGTCAGTCAGTGCGTCGCGCCATTTTTTGCAAATGCGAAATGGTGCTAAGGACAGGTGTGGAAGGGGGAAAGCGTGCCCAAAAATATACTCATATTCTCCGACGGTACCGGCCAAGTGGGCGGGCTTAGGCCTGAACAGCGGCTTAGTAATGTCTATAAGCTCTATCGAGCTTGCCGCGTCGATCCCATCAACAGCATCGATCCTGCTGATCAGATAGCTTTTTACGATCCTGGACTGGGCACAGATGAGGATGCCGGTGGATTTTTGCGGGTATGGCGCAGCGTGCGCAAACTTTTGGGATCGGCAACCGGGCGCGGCATCGGTCATAATATTGCGGATTGCTATGAATTCATCGTCAATCATTGGGAATCAGGCGACCGGATCTGGATTTTCGGGTTCAGTCGCGGCGCTTATACCGCCCGCTGCGTAGCCAATGTCTTGTCGCTGTGCGGCGTGCCAACCAAAAATGCCGATGGCACGCCGCTTGATCGCCTACGTCGCTCGACGCGAAAGATCGCCGATGAAGCAGTTCATCGTGTTTATGAGCACGGCGCCGGTTACCCTCTGTCCACCTATGAGCCTGAGCGTGACGAGCTGGCTCGGCGATTCAGAGAGAAATATGGATCTGACGCTGCGGGCATCGCTAACGCAAATCCCTATTTTATTGGCGTGTTCGACACAGTTGCGGCGTTAGGCGCAAAAGGGGCAAAGCGGGTCGGGATCTTCGCCGTAATCGGGCTCGCTATTTTGGCTATTTCTGCGGCGACGGCCGTTAGCTTCTGGTTGCTCTGGGGAATCAGCTGGCTACTGACATCCCTCGTAATCGCCTCAGTAGCGATCGCAGTTCTGTTGATAGATCTGCGGCGAAAAGCACGACGCTCAATCACGGACTTTCCCAATCCAGGCGATCACAATGTTCACTATATCAGGTGGAAAGCGGACAATTACGACCGCAGCCTCAGCCATCACGTCCGTTATGCCCGGCACGCGATTTCGATCGATGAGCGGCGTGCTGATTTTCCGCGCGTAAAATGGGGCAAGGCAGATGTAATTCGAGCCAAGGAATCGCCAGAGGATGAACCGCTCATTCAATTTTGGTTCGCTGGCAATCATTCGGACATCGGAGGCAGCTATCCTGAAACAGAGTCGCGCTTATCCGATGTCGCTCTCGAGTGGATGATCGAGGAAGCTACATCGCAAAATATCCCGCATAAACTGTGTATCGACCGGAGTAAGCTTAATCTGTTCCCGTCGCCTGCAGGCATGCAGCATTGCGAAATCCAAGGATTTGCCAACAATTTTCCACGGCTGCCGCGATGGCTAAATTGGCCCACTAAGCCCCGGATTGGCGTTTTGGGAGCAACGCTCCACCCTTCTGTAAACGACCGGTTCGCTCTGCCCGCGGTATCGCAATGCGGACGGTTTCTGCCATACCGGCCTGAGACGCTCCGAAAAGATGGGCGGTTCGCACATCTCTACAACTGATCTGAACGGCTCTCGGGTCACTGTCAGTCGGTGGGGGGATGGGGGTATTGCGAGAGGTGGTTTCCAGGAAATGTTCGAGTTTCAATTTGCTCCTGCGGGACTAATGCTATCCATCGACCATGTCGCCTGAGCATCACCTATGGGCGTGCGCCAACCTAATCCTTGACCGCTATGGCCAAGATGCGTCGGAGTTCGTGACTCAGCGCCTCGCCCAAATGGCAAAGGAAGGTGACGCAGACGGTATGCGGGTCTGGGAAGCAACTGCGGCCCGGCTCGACCAGCTCACAGTGGCCGAACCGACGCCGCATTAGGTCTACTCGTCCTGATCGGACTCGCTAGGAGTTTCGGACTCGATCGTCGCTTCCGATTCAACTGTCATTGTAAGCGGCGGTGCTTGAACAGCCAGCGGCTCCGCTGGCGTGGCTTTGATGGCCAGCGGAACGTCCTCATCGATAAACCCTTTGACCGCACCATTCATCGGGAAAGTCGCGCTCGTGCCTGTCAGAAAAAATCCCGCAATAGGAAGCAGCGCCACCGCACCAACGACGCCTGCCGTGCCGGTGATGCCCTTATCGTCGAATGTACCGGCAAGTCGGATTTGACGGCCGTTGACGCGGACGAAGAGCAGGCGCGCTTCGAGCTTGCCCGATTTGCCCCACATGCCCTTGTTTCGCACGCTGGTAAGCTCGCCCCAAGCGGGCGACCCTGCCGGAATGACGACGAGGCCGTTCACTTCGACATCGGCAACGACGCGAAGCTGGAATCGCTGTCCGACTTTGGCGACCTTCTTCTTGGTCGTAACCTCTTCGGCCATCGCGAGTGAGATCTCTGAGCCAGCGCGTAGGACGGCATTTGTCGTTTGCGGTTGCGGTGCGATCGCCATTGGCTCCGTCGCGGCTGGCAAGACAATCGATGGTGCATCGGCGGTTTGTGCGTATGCGACAGTGGTTGGGAGCGCGCAAAGCGCGGCCCCGATCAAAATGTTTTTCATAATTGCCCCCCTCTGTATGTTCCGTTCCCTGACGGAATTTGCAAATCCAACCGGTAAACTGAAAAAGAGTCAATAGACCGGGGACTTACAAGGTCCAGATTCGACTTTTGCTAAAAGCGTGCTTAGACAATTTGGCGAAGGGGAGTGCTCATGAAGTTATTAGGCCTAGCAACAGCTGCAGCGCTGATGGCGACCACTTCGGGGCCGACACCCGCCGTAGCCCACAGTGGCAGGACAGCGGCAGACGGTTGCCACAACGACCGCAAAAATGGTGGGCGCCATTGTCATGGAGCAGCCAAGAAAGCCAAACCCCAAGCAGCGCGATCGTCTGGCCAAACCTATTACGCCAATTGCGCGGCTGCGCGCGCTGCAGGTGCGGCGCCAGTCCGGCGAGGCGATCCCGGCTATGGTTCGCACCTCGATCGCGACAATGACGGCGTTGGCTGTGAGTAGTCCCCGCTAGTGTCGACCCGTGAGACGCCTCGCCCAATGAAGGTATATGCGCGTCTGCACGCTGACAGCGGTCCCACGAGGACGGGCAAATTTGCCCTCGACAGTTGCCGAAACGAAACGCGGTGAAACTTTGGCCGCTCCCAGACGACCCGCCTTCCACCGGCAAGGGCATGCGATTTGAAGCGTGGCTGGTAGGCCTGTCCTTGATCGTGATACTGCTCTGGTCATTGGCATCTTGCTCGTCGTCGCGGGCCAAGGAAGACGAGCAAACTCCGCTTCAAGACTGCTACGTAGTCGATGGCGATACGCTGCGCTGCGGCGCAGAGCGGATCAGGTTGCTTGGGATCGATGCGCCCGAGACGGGAGGACGATGCCGGCCATGGCGCCAGTGCGTTCCAGGCGATCCCCTGAGGTCCAAGCTTGCACTGGAGCGGGCGGTAGCTAGCATGCGGCTCACTATCGACGGTGCCGGCCAGGACCGCTATGGCAGAACATTGGGCGTAGTATATGCTAACGGTCGGAACGTATCCTGCGAGCTCGTGAGGGGCGGCTATGCCGAATATGTCGAGCGCTGGGATAACGGGGGAAGGGTGCGCCGCGACTGCCCAGCGGTTTCTCGCTAAAGCCTAGGTTGGTCTCAGGCCTCCTTCATTGCAGCTGTCAGTGGGGATGCTCGGCAAGATACTCTCGTACTGCCAAGAGCAGGCCTGCAGCTTCTGCGGGCGCGAGCCTGTCCTCCCAATCGAGCCCGCCTTGGCCTTTGAAGCGGAATCGCCACAGCTTGGACTGGCCCGGCTGGTAACTTTCGGCGATGGCTGCAAGTTGCTCAGCAGGAATATCGAAGCCCACGACCTCGCGATAAACGCACAGACCTGAGCTGCAGGTGACAACGTCCTTGGATATTGAAACGACGGGCACGCTCGCGGGTCCATCGGGGGTGGCGTAATTCACGCTCGTGAATTGCCTCCATTCGCCGGAATAGGTAATCTCTTGATAAAGCTGGTAGCGTACCTTTCCGCTCGCCTTCACGATAAAGGCGCGCAGAAAATTATCCGAGCGCACCCTATCGGTGAACTTGCCTCGGCTTTTCCAAACCTTTTCAGAGGTGATCGTTGCGACCGTTTCGAGGTCATCGTCCGAAATTGTTATCGCTCTTTGTGCGGCTTCCGGGGTGAGCGCCTGGAGTTGCTGCATTTGCTTGGCGGAAGGTTCGATAACCTCATAGCCTGCGGTCAATTGCGCCACTGCGGCGCCGGGTGAAAGTGCGAGCGCTAAAAGGGGCGCTGCTATAAGTCGCATATCTTATCCTGTCGCCGATGAGTAACATCGCCAACGTGCTTGGCTGGGTAAGCAAGTCAAGTGGAATGTCACTCATCGTCTGTAGAACTATCGGCGACATCGTCGTGAGGTGCGCGGGTGGATATTCGCCAGCGCCTAGCCCTCAACCTTCGTCGATATCGACACGATGCCGGCTGGAGCCAGGAAGAATTTGCCGATCGCGCTGGGATACATCGGACCTATGTTAGCGACCTCGAACGCGGTGCCCGAAATCCCACGATTACGATCATAGAACGGTTGGCTAAAGCGCTTAGCGTCAGTGCGGGCGCGTTGTTAGACTAGCGGCAGCTTTGCGCCCTCAACCCGGTCGTTCGCCGCGTTTGCTCCGCGGCGTAAAAGCGGACGTCGTTCTACACTTTCCAAATCAACCAGAAAACGAACAGTCTGGCAGTCTTCTATTAAGCCAGAGAAGGCTGAAGCTGCCTTTCGTTCAGTTTAGCCGGGCGACAACGACGCAAGGGTCGGCGACATGGATAGATCTTCCCATCAAATCGAGCGTTAAGAAATACAGGCCAGAAGCCCCGCCTCGTTAATCTGTGACGGGCCGTCCCATCCCTCTCGACCGTCAAGCAGCGATGGGTCGCACCAATGGTCCGCGGATATCCGGCCGAACAGGTTACCGGCCCACGAGTGCAAGCTGATGAAAATGTCCTGCACTCGCGAAGTGACCGAACCCTTGTCCCGCTCGCCGCGTGATGCGCGACGAAATCTCCGATCTCTCGCTCATCCTCCCGACTGTGAGCGCGGTCTCGCAGGCATTGGAAGATCCTGTCGAGATCTTCGATCCTTCGCTCTCCTTTCAGTAACCGCTCTACCCGGCGTTGTATCTCAGCGTCGATCATGATGAGGGCAAGGCCTTAGTCTGGTGCATGCAACTAGCGGCTGACCGCGTCCTCGCTTGTCAAGTAGCTGGCGTCAAAGGCAGGGTGTGGTTCGAACCGCCGCGTGTGAATGACGATGCGGCCAACCTCGGTGGGCTCGTTCTCGATCCGGTCCAACGCGTCGTTGACTATGCGGCACTGCTCGGCATCAAGGTAGAACCGGTTCTCGTCCAGGAAAGATCGCGACTTGTGGAAGGTGTCGAGTGTCGCTCCAGCGAGTTGCGAGACAGCCGCCTCGATCCGGCTCCGCGTGAGTCGCGGACGGAGTAGCGGGATCACGTCCAGGGTCCGGTCTTCCGAGATCACAAACGCCATCCGCGATACCGGCGCGCCCGTGACGTAGCGTACGGCTGAGTTAAAACGAGCGCCGCGCGAGGGCGTGCTCTCTTCGCTCGCCTGACCGTCAAGGATGACCCCGATCGAATGGCAAACCCCATTCGGATCGGCGAGTATGGTTCCGTCGATCGATGTGGCGCGCTCGATGAGCTCCTTAGTAAGTGGCGTCGGGATGATGTTGGTGCCTTGCAAAGCCAGGCGCTCCGCTTCGGTTTCCGCGTCCGTGGCGATGACGAGTGAGCTGCCATGCCGCAGTTGGGCGAGCAGATCGAGGACGATGCGGAAGCGCGCGATCGCCGATTCGTCGATCCCGGGAAAGACCCGCCGCATATTATCGATGAAACGCTCTTTGCCAATCGTCTCTTGGGGCAGGCGCACCTCGCCCGAGCGTGAGCGCATCAGCACCTGCTCTCCGCAACGCAGATCCCAGTGGTGATAGTCCAGAAACTCGACCGAGAAAGGGGGCGCGCTGACGTCAGATACGGTTCCTAGTCCGGAGATGGTGTTATACTCGGCGATCAGCGCCGATTGTTCGCTCGCCATCTGAAGAAGTTTGCGCGCCCAGCGCGTCTCGCTCAGCGGTACCGGTCGCTCAAGGCGCACAACGTAGTTAACATTGGGATCTTCAGCCGCCGCCAAAACAAGCCGTCCAACGCCACTGCGTCCCTCATATCGGTGCTGCGACAACCGGTTGACCGCCTCGAACAGGTCGAAGGGGCAGAACTTGCCTGCGATGAACGAAGATCGCATGAAGTTGGACGCTGCTCGCCGGATCATTTCCTCGGGCGTTCGCATTCCGTCTTCGCCGATCATTCGTCCGGGCTCCGGAAGCGCCAGGCAGCGACGCGCCTCGTCGAGGAGGACGTTAATGCAGGCATCTACAAGGCTCGTCTCATAGACTTCGCGCTGCCATGTGACCGTTACCTTCGGAAACTGCCGAAACAATCGGTCGGGCAACTGCAGCACGCAGACGACGTCGTAATCGTCAACCGGAAACGCCGCGCTGCAGAAGCTTTGCCAGCTGGCCATCTGGCCGGCCGTGTCCAAGGCGCGCTTGACCTCGTTGGCGATTGTCGAATGTCGGATGCGCTCCGGTTTCTCGCTCATCGCTCGTTCGTCGCCATAGAACATGTTTTGCGCGGGATGCGCGGGGATCGCCTCCTCGACCTTCTCCGGAAGGCCTTCGAAGAGGGTAAGGGGCCATAGACCGTCTTCCGGCTCGATGCAGACCGGATGACCTTGCTCGGAAGTCGGGCGGCGAGTGCCGACAAGGAAGACACGCGGCTCGGTCTCGGCCCCGAGCAGTTGAAAGACGCTCTTAGCCCGGTATTCAAGCAGAGTGCGGAAGTGGGTCTGGTACCCCCACATGAACAGGTTAATCGTGTGCGGCATGGTCGTGAAGGTTTGCAGGTCCGGGCAGGAATACTCAAGCGGTTCCTTGTGAGCTCGAAATCCGCTACGGTTGAGGCTTATGATCGGTGAGGCCGAACACGTAGCGGGAGATGCCGCACCCTTTCGAATACTGAGCTTAGATGGGGGTGGCGCGAAGGGCTTCTACTCGCTTGGCGTCCTGCGGGAGATCGAAGGTCTCGCGGGCAAGCCTCTGCACGAAGTGTTCGACCTAATCTATGGAACAAGCACCGGTGCGATCATCGCGTCGCTCCTCGCGCTAGGGCGGTCGGTCGACGATATCCACGCCTTGTACGCCGAGCACGTCGTCAAGATCATGGGGCGGAAGTCCGCCTCGGAGAAGACGGTTGCGCTGAACGATTTGGCGCGCGACGTGTATGGCGACGTGGGATTCGACGCGATGCGGACCGGAGTGGGCATCGTCACGACCAAATGGGACATCGAACGGCCGATGATCTTCAAGGCGCACCCCGCCCAAGCCCATGGCCGCAAGGGGACTTTCGTTCCTGGATTCGGAGTACCGGTCGGCGACGCGGTGGCCGCGTCCTGCTCCGCCTTTCCCTTCTTTGAACGCAAGACGATCACGACCTCCGCCGGGGACCGGGTTGAGCTGGTCGATGGCGGCTACTGCGCCAACAATCCGGCCCTCTACGCCATCGCCGATGCGGTTGGAGCGCTAGGCGTGCCGAGAAGCGCGATCCAAGTGGTCAGCGTCGGAGTCGGAGTCTATCCCGCGCCCAAGCCTGCTTTTCTAAGCAAAATGTGGCTCGCACGCTATTTGCTCAGCGTCCAGCTGCTGCAGAAGACGCTTGAGATTAACACCCAGTCCATGGACCAGCTGCGACACATCCTGCACGACGATATCCCGACCGTGCGGATCAGCGACACGTTCGAGAAACCCGAGATGGCGACGGATCTGTTCGAGCACGACTTGAATAAGCTCAACCTCCTGCGCCAGCGCGGGGCAGAGTCGTTCGCCAAAAATGAGACTGCATTGGCGGCCATTTTGGGGTAGCCGATGACGATGAGTATCTCGGAATCCCAACTCGACACTTGGTCGCACCAAGGTTCCGTCACTCAGTCGGCGGACACCTACCAAGCGCTAACGAACGTGCTCGAGCGTTCCGACGCCCACTACGCGCATCGAAGCTACTCGACCTTTCTTCAAGGGTCGTACGGCAACGACACGAACATCTACGCCGACAGCGACGTCGATATCGTCATGCGGCTGGATTCGATATTTTACACCGATCTGTCATCGCTGGCCGAAAGTGATAAGGCCGCTTACGAGACCAATCGCTCCCCAGCGCAATATAGCTGGAGCGAGTTTCGCAAGGAGGTCATCGCTCAGCTTACAAAAGTCTACGGGTCGTCGGTTCAGCCGGGATCGAAGGCCATCTTCGTCGCTGGTAGCGGCGGGCGCCGTGACGCCGACGTGTTACCGGCTGCCGAGTTTCGGCGCTACTTCCGATACGCAAGCCCGTCGGATCAGAACTTTGCCGAAGGCATCTGCTTTTGGCTGCCGGATGGCACTCAAATCGTCAATTATCCCAAGCGACATTCAGCAAACTGCACCGCGAAGCATCAGCGCACAGATTTCTGGTTCAAGCCGACCGTTCGCATTCTCAAGAACATGAGGAATGCGATGATTGCAAAGGGACGGCTCGCAGAAGGCGTCGCCCCGTCCTATTTCGTCGAAGGCATGCTTTACAACGTGCCCGACGGGAATTTCGGTACGACGTACGGCAATACGGTGGTGAACGCTCTCAATTGGCTGAACGGATGCGACCGTTCGAGGCTGGAATGCGCGAACCAGCTATACCTATTGCTCCATCCTTCTTCACGAGTCACTTGGCGCAAAGAGCAGTTTGAAGCTTTTCTTACCGCCCTGATTGGGTTTTGGAATGATGGCGGATAGGCGCAGACTTCGTTGGACTCCGCCCGCACGGACCGGGACTGTGCCCGGTCCGTGCCGCCGGATAGGGTGGGTCACCAGCCGCAGCTCAGTATATTTTCCGACGTTGCCGCATTCTCGACCTCAAAAAGTCACTCGCAGGCCAAACCTTGCTAGTGTATGCCGGCCTCGTGGCGAAGAACACTGGAACAGGTAGTCGAAAGGGCGCGGTGAAGGAGCGCGTGCAGGCGCTCAACCCTGTCACCAAGCGATACGTCAAGATCGACACGAGCACGGGCCGGATCGTTGATCATAAGAAGACCGCGGGTCCTTACAAAGGTGTCCGCGAGGTCACGGCCAAGAAGAAGTAGGTGGCACTCGTCTTCTCGCCTCTGTCCGAAGACACTTTGCTGACCACCCCGCGAACCCTCTTTCCGGGCAGCGCTTTCATCATGCGACAGATCGGCAATCCCCCTGCGCTCGACGAGACGATGGCTGCGATCGTCAAAGAAGTCTTTCACGCCCGGTCAATCGGAATGAAAGATGCCGATGCCTCGACCGGCGCAAAAGATTTTCTCGAACGGATTTTGGGCTTGATTCGCGGAACTGGCTTCACAGTCGCGATCTTCTCTCAAGACACGCGGGGAACCGCAATGGCCAACATCGCGCTCGAACTTGGGTTCGCATCGATGTGCGGCAAACCGCTCGTCATAATCAAATCAACGGCGGCGGCTGCGCCCTCTGACCTGACCCGCACCGACTGGATCGAGTATGACCCAGATGATGATGCGCGCTTTCGCGCAAAGCTCAACCAGGCGATTGATGAGCTTATGGAGATAGCAGCGTTCACGGAGCTCCTTCTTGATACGGCGATGGACGCGCCGGCGATGGATTGCGCGGTCGCATTCGAGCGGGCGAGCAAAGCTTTTTTGCTGACGAAACAAACTCGTTTTTTGGACAGTGCTGAAGAAATCGCTCGCCGCCTGACGTTAGCCGCTCGAAACGACGACATTGCCGATCTTGAACGCGTGCGAAGCGAGGTCGCCATGTTTGTCAGTCAGGGGCGACGGGCCGTTCTTGCGGCGTCGATCTAATGCGCATCGGCACATGAGTGTTTTTGGGTCGTTGGTTGAACGACTACTTTTCGCGGATTGAAGAACAGAACCAGACGGTCCGAAATCCGCCCAAAATCTGTTCGCCGGCCTCTCGGTTGACCGGTTTCGGAAGTTCTACGGTGAACTTCGAGACTCTCGCGCCCGCCAAGGGTATGAGACCTTGTGAGAAGCGGTGCGTCGGACGCTCCGCGTGAATACACTTGGAACCTGAATGTTCATTACGCATGATATCGACGCAGGCGAGATGCTGGCCGAGCATCTGAAGGGCCGCCGTGTCTCGCCGGTAGCGACTGCCGCATTTGCCAATCTCGGTCACGACCGCGATCTGTGTCCGCACATCGCCGGTCAGCTGAGCACGATGCTCGGGGTCTACAGGGCCTACGGGCAGGAAGTTCACGACATCCAGAGTTTCCGCGACGACGGAGTCGACGTACTCTTGCAGCACGAGGATCGCGAAGGACAAGAGAAACGGGTTGGCATCCAGATCAAGAGCGAAGACGAGTTCCGAAAATGGGAAGACAAGAAGCTCTCCTTGATCCAGATCCTTAAGGGGCAAACCGCGCAGGCAACGGCCAACGTTCGCCTTGACCATTATTACATCCTGCTCTGTGTGGACGCCGTGCGGCATAAGAGCCGCATCAGGACGGTGTGTTCGGAGTTAAAGAATTTCCCGCAATGTGAGATTATCGAACCGGTCGATGTACTGGGGTTCTACCAGCTGAGCCCTATGGATATTTGGGTGCGCACGACTAGGATTCTCTGCCAGAACGACAACGTTCTTCTTGCTGCTACCTCCGAATGCGACAGCAGGGATCCCGACCTTGCATTCTTTCTGATCACGCTCGTGTGCCAAACACTCGGTGGTCACTTATCCCACGTCGATGACGGCCAATTTTTCGAAATCTGGAATGAGTGGGAAGATTTTGCCGGAAAGGCCGCCGGTAGCCAAGACCGCCTCTCGAACATATTGTGGGCTTTGAATGGCGACGGAATACTGGGAGGATCGGCAGGTGACGATTACTCCATCCAGATCGGGCAGCTGCCTGCCGCGCTATGCGCACTTTATTACGACCTGAAGGTACGATCGTCGGACAGAGGCGATGATCTGCGCGACAATATTCTCGGTCTCGTCGAATTGTCGGAACGGCTCGGCGACGAAAACGAATTCGACTAGTTCGACGACCAGCAGGGTTCAGTTTCGCGGCATGGGGAAAAGGCTGTCGGGGATGAAATCTGGGCTATTTCCCTTTGCCAGAATGGAAGCGTTAGCTTTTGACACTTGAGAAACGCAAAGCAGACTGGCAGCTACCGGCCCAATCTCCGACATTAGCTTCATGCGGGTACGAGCTGGAGGTCACAGATGGCTTAGAGCTCGATAAGTCCACATTGTCTTAAAAATTCAAAAATCGCATCGTACACGTGCGTGGGCCGAGTTTGATCATTCTCGTTTCCCTTGGGGACAAAGACGACCAGCCCTTGTCGCGCCCGTGTTAATAGAACCCGATAGGAGTTCGCGATGAAGGATTGGCGCTCTTCGTCGTTCACGGCTTGCCACCGGGAACCTCGAAACTGGAGCGTTTCCCAGACTCCGTCTTTTAGTCGCAGATTGGCATCCCAGCACAAGCACGCCCAATCTAGCTCTAGCCCCTGCACGTCGAACTCGGTTGCAGCGTCCTCCAAAGCGTCTGATGATCGCACATCGTATGCATCAGAAAGAAACCACTTCTCGGGTCCGATCTTAGCTTTGACGAACACACCGTGGGGCTTGAGGCGCGCAGCATTGGATGACGCGAGCAAACCTGCACGCTCCTGTCCTCTCCTCTTAGACCTTAGCCAAGCTCGGGCCTTTTCGAGATCACGCGTGATGAGGAGCGGATAGTCTGCGAGCTCTTCATGAATATGCTTCGCCGCCACCGCGTCACCGTCGATCAGATGCCCAACGAAATCCGATAATTTCTCGGCCCTGAAAGAGCGGATTGAGGTAGCCAAATGAAGCGCAGGCGCGTGAACTTGGTTTGGGAGCTGAATTTTGGTTTGCAGCTCGCCGGAAATATGCGCTTCCCAATGAGGAAACGACCTTTTCAACGCTCTCAGCCACTCATCGATGCCGGCTTCGCCCGTGTTAATCTCCTGTCCGCCGCCGACCAGACAGACGATCGCACACCAGTCTGGATGGCGGTCCATCACGCTAAGGAGGAACTCCGGCTCAGACATGACAAAGCCAACTTGCCCCTTTTTTTGCCGCATAAATTTCGACGTTTGCTCAACGTCCCAGGCCCGCTGAGCCTCATCAAATACAGCGACTTTCTCGTCCGGCGCGACATCCGATGTCAGAGCCTCGTCACGGAAATGATGGATGTTTTGAATGAAGGCGGACGCCCGTCGCTTTTCGAGAGTTTTTGACGTTGGAGTCCCGCCAGCTTGCGCTCGCTCAACAGCATCAATTGCGAGCGCTTCTCGAAGCACCGCAACCAGCGGTCCGTTACCGGAGAGAAAAACCGCGTGCTCATCTGAATGAGCACGTTGTCGAGCGGTCGCCAGGTTCAATCCCGCAAGGGTCTTGCCTGAACCTGGGACACCTGTGACAAAACAGATGATTTTCTTATTGCTGGCTTTCGCATCTTCAATGGCCTCAGCCACATAATCAGAGGTCTTTGTCAGATTCTCAGCGCCCGCCTCAGAACGCGAGATCTCTTCCACATCATGGCCGCTGTACAAGGCTTGTGCGGCCTCAACGATCGTAGGGGTCGGGCGGTACCGGCCAGCCAACCAGGCCGAAGGATCGATCTCCTGCCCCTGCCCCCAGACCCGACATACGAAGTTTATGGCCGGCGCGAGTTGATTGGAATTTACACGAAGGGGCTGAGCCAGGCTGTCCTCGCCCCACTCGAGAGGTGCGACCACGTCCTCGTTTGCCTCCGTAGCCACCAAGATTGGTACCACAGCGAGATCGTGGCTTGGCTCGTGAAAGTGCTTGAGATCGAGACCATAGCCGTAAGTCTGATTAAGGCTTGAACGATCGAACCTCTTTGCCCCAACCTTATATTCAACAATGAATATAATTCCCGAGTGAAGGATTATGAGATCAGCCCTTCTCCCCATTCTAGGGATTAGAAACTCCATCGAGAAATGTGCGCCGGGCAATTCTCGCGCAAGGTCGCGCAAATGCTGAATCTGGTACTTCCAGGCAGAGCGTTGAGCCGGCTCTACGGGAAAGGAAAGCTTTCCCGCCAGCTGACCATACAGCTCATCATTGCTCACAAATTCTATATTGGAAGCAGAGATGGAAACGAAGCTTCGATGCATCAAATACGATTGTCTCATAGTCCGCTCAGAGGCAACTCATCATGGGATCTAAGATAAGATTGCAGCCCTAGCCAGCATGCACCGATGTATCAGGAGCCCCTACTTTCGGCATTTCTCTTAGCCTTTACAGGCGCACCCTTTGCTTTTCGTGCAAGTCTTGTCTCGAGCGATACAGCTGTCACCGCACGCTTCACGTGGTTCTTTTCGTTATCCGGTCAACCAAAGCGGACGAGATCACCCGACTCTCAATCGGTCGGGGTGCGGCGAACGAGCGCCACGGTCGCGGCTTCGGCCGCCGCCGTGACACGGCCCTCCAGATCATGCGCTTCGGCGACACCGACCGCGACCAGTTGCCCCAGCGCCCGATCGATCCGTGCACGCGCCGGATGCGCTGGCGCGAGCAACCCCGGGTCCTCGACCACCACCGCCTCGAACCATTGGACGACCTGATGGCCGACGCCCGCCGCGATCCAGAGGCCCGGCGATGTCGTGCGGCCGAACCACGCCTCGGCTGCGTCGAGCAGGAAGTCGAGATGCCGCGCGCGCGGCGCAACCAGCAACAGGTTCATCGTGCAGCGCGCCACCAACACGGTCTGCCCGCCAGGCAACATCGGGCGCAGCACCGGCAGAAAGGGATCGACCCTGTCGAACAGGGCGCGCGGCAAATAGCTGTGCATCCCGTTGATCATCCCATAGGTGTTGAACAGCATCTTCGCGATGACGCCGCCGCTCTCCATGTCGATCCGCGCTTTGGCAGGGTCGCGGGCATGCTGCCACCGGTTGAGGGTCATCACACGGCCGACCAGCTTTTCGCGCAGCGCCACCGGTCGCGCCGCCGCACGGCCGCTGTCGTTGAAATAGAGCGCGTCGGCGGCATGCTGCACCGTTTGCGCGACTTCGCCAAACGGCGCGTCCGGCAGGTCGGTCACGAACGGCAAGTCGGCCGCGAACGCCGCATCGTCGCCGGCGAGCAGCCGCTCGGCGTAGAAGGCGTAATAGTGCATATTCCAGTCGTTCGGGTCGCGGCTGACCTCGGCATCTGCCGCATAGCCCAGCCCGTTTATTCGCCCCGTCCACTCGGCATAGGCCGAGACGATCTCCTGCCGCCAGCCGATCGCGCCGGCAGGCGCCGACTGTATCATCGCGAGCCATTGAGCCGCCGCCCGATGATCGGCATGAAGGATCGCTGGCGACGCGGCGATCGCCGTCGCGAGCGCGTCGTCGGCGTCGAACTCCTCCGGCGTGACCGGTCCCGGCACTCGCATCCGGCCAGCCCGGCGCAGATTCGGACGCTCGTCGGGCCAGGCTGGCCAGTCCGGCTCCGCACCGCCGTCAAGCCAGGCCAGCTCGGCCGCTACCGCCGCATTGATCCCGGCGGCACGTTCCTCTTCGAACGCCGCGTGGGGCGCCTCGTCTTCCCGCTCGTAGCTTTTCCAGCGCCACGTCATGCTGGCAAAAGCCGCGCGCATCATCGCCTTGAAGAGGCGTGGCTCGATCTCGAGGATGCGCTGGACCGCCGCCGCCACCGCGGGGGCCGGCGCCCGGTCCTGTCGTGTCGCCAGCGCGACCAGCGCATCGCGGTCGGCGGTCTGGCCCTGCCGCGCCCAGAGATGGATAAGCGCCAGGATCGCGATCGCCGGGCGGTTGTATCGCAGTGTGTCGTGCGAGCCGCCGCCGCGATCGGATTTCTCCTCAAGCGCGATAGCGATCACTTGCCGGACCCAGGCTTCGTTCGCCGCGAGCAGCGCGTCGTCGCCGTCGCGCGCGACCAGCAGCGCCGTCGTGATCAGCCGCGTCGAGCGTGACTGGAGCACGTCGGTATCGCTGCCATCGGGCACGCAGCCCTCGGCATAGGCGACTGCGTCGCGCGCGGTGTCGGCAGTCGCGTAGTCACCGCCCTCGGTGGCCATCGAAATGCGCGCTTCCATGCCGCTTGCCTGGACCGATACGTCGCGCTTGGCTTCGAGTGCCGCGAAATGCGCGGCCTCGTCCGGCGGCGAGCGATATTCGAGATTGCCGTCGTCCCGCTCGATCCAGTTCGCCCGGGTGAGGAGGTTGAGCGCGTTCCGTCCGGCCAGCTCCGGGTCGCTCAACGTCGCGTGCGCGCCATAAGGCTCAAGCGTCTCGACCGCGGCCGCGAGCGCTGTCCGTAACCCGTTGCCGATCGGCTCATCGGCGAGGAAATTCGGCAGGGTGTCGACCAGCGAATAGCCGCGCGAGGGGCGTGCTCGAAGATCGGCCATGCGCACCGGACCCTTCGGCTCTTCCTTCAACCCAAGCGTGTCGAGCCCCGACCCCATCTGATCATGGATCTGCCGAGTGCGATCGTCGGCGAGCAGCTGCGGGCTGGCGAGGAACGGCGCGAGCGGCACGCGCGCGATCGTGCCGTGCGACAGGAGAACATCGATCGCGATCAACAGATAGGCGGCGGCGCTCCCCTCGGGTCCGAGAATGTCGGCCAACACCGCCTCGACCGGATCGCCGTCATCGAGCCGCTTCTGGCTCCACGCCTCCAGCGCCAAAAGCCCGGAGGCGGCCGCATATTCATTGCCACGGCCCCGCGACCAGCCATAGCTCCAGGCCCAGGGGAAGAAGCGCGGCCCCTCGCCAAAGTCGACTGCGATACCATCGTCGCCGGGCTCGCGCCCGTCGGTGCGAAACGCGATCGCCTCCTCGACCAGTGCCCGGATCAGCGCCAGTCCTTCAGTCGGCGCGGCATTCAGCAGGTCGAGAAACGGCGGTTGCGCGGGCGACGGCGGCAGATAGTCGCTGTCGGCAAAGCTGAAGGCGCGCTCCATCGCCTGGTCCCGCCCGCGCCGATTGTCCTTCTTCTCGATCAGGCTCGCCTTGACCATCGCCGCGAACTCGGCCGGCGCGACCGGCGCGATCACGCTAGAGAATTGGCGCAGATCCTTCATCTTGTGATGGTCGCCGTCGCTCGTGACCGCGGTGAGATAGGCCTTGAGCGCGTCCGGCGCGAACGACCCGAGCAGCATCGTCATCAGCCGGAGCTTGTCGATCGTCTGCCGCCGTGCGTCGCTCGCCAAGCGTGCGCGACCGTCCATTCCCGGGATCGTGACCGGGGTGTCGCGCAGATCGAGCTGGCAGAGCCAGCCGAACAGCAGCCGGGCGGTGCGCTCGGCGAGCGAGGGGAGCATCTTGAGGAAGAAGGTCTGGACCTCGACCAGCTCGACCACCGCGCCGATCGCCGACATGGGGATCTCGTCGGCGTGGCCGAGCACCCAGCGCAGCACCAGGACCGACGATCCCGTCACATCGGTCCGGTACGACCGTGGCAGATCGACCTTCGATCCGTCAGGCAAGGTGATGACGTCTGCCGCCGCCTTCGTCTCGACCGCGACGATCGTGGTGGACAGTTCGGCGAGGAGCGCGCCTCCCCCGGCGAGGAGCGAAACGCTCGTCTTAGCGAGCACGTCTATGGCGACTTCGGATCGGACGAAGGCAAGGATCGCCTGGCGGCGCCACGACCCGTGCGCGCTCGGCGGCGAGAGATGCGCGAGCAGGTCGAGCCAGGCGCTCGCATCCTTGCCCGTCTCGAGCAGGAGCCGCGCGGCAATCTCGACGCCACGGGCTACGCGCGGCGATACGGGCCCGCTCAGGTCGAAACCGGCCAAGCGGGACGGGTCTTCGACGAGATAGGTCCCGATCGCCCAGTCGCGCAGCACGTCATGGTAGAAATCGATCCGGTCGCGCCTGGCCTCGCGGACCGACTGCGCAGCCAGCAGATGGTCGCGGGCCGGCGAATCCTCGGCGAGATCGATCCCGGCCTCGCCCTTGAGCGCGGCGGTCGCCAGCGCCTCGAGGATGCGCTGCGCTGCCCGCACCTCGGCCGCAGACGCGCCATCGGCACTGGTCCACCACAGCTGGGCGAGCTCGGCTTCGGTCCGCACCGACGCGGCGCTCGGCTCACGGAGTAGTCGCGACAGGCGGTAGAGATTGCGCGCAAGCTGGGCCGCGGGATGGCTGGCATCGAGCAGCATGCCGAGTTCGGGCGCCTGGCCGACCAGGATCGCGACTTCCTCGTCCGACAGCGCCCCGACCTCGACCGCGTGCAGCCCGCCAAGCGCAGTCGCGATTCCAGCGTCGAGCCAGGGAATGGCGTCGCTGGCGCCGCCCCGCCGTGCGGTCGCGAGCACCGTGAAGCCGGGAATAGCGGAAGCTGCCCGCAGCAACTCGCTGATCGTGCGCTGGCGCCCCGCATCGTCGATCATGTCGATGCCATCGATGAAGAGATAGGCTCCGCCGCTCGCCGCCAGATCGGTCAGGAAGGCGTCGGCCGATCCGGGGATTCCGAGCGCGTTCGCCAGGTACAGCCAGCCGCTGGGCGGTGTCGCCTCACGGTCGAGGACGATGATCGGCGCGCGCGCGGCGACGCGCTCGGCATAGTGGCGCAGCACCCAGGACTTGCCGACACCGGTATCGCCTCGCACGACGATGAAGCGCTGCGTCTCCGCCGCCTCGTCGAGCGCCGCGACCGCCATCAGCCGCGGCAGCGTCACGCCCGCGACGCTCGTCCCGATCTGCGCGAGGGTGTTATGCGCGAGTTCGGCGAGCCGCGCGCGTGCCGGGCCATAATCGCGTTCACCGGCGAGCTTGAAATCGGCCTCGGCGAGATTGGCCTTGAGCGCGGCAGGGTCGATTTCGCCACCCCGCGTGCCTGTCTGGATCGAGAGATCGACCAGCCGGCTCCACAGCGCCTCGGCGCGTGCGACTTGCTCGTCGGCCAGCGACATCCGCGCAAGCGCCAGACCATAGGTCCGCGCGATCGGCGCACTTGCCTCGAAATCGAATTCGAGGATCAGCATCCGGCGGAGCAGCCGCCAGATCGCCTCATCCTCATCGGGGACACCGCCCGCGACCAGATGCGCGCGCGTCGTCGCGACGAACGCGCGCATGTCGTCGTTCGCCACACCCTTGGCGCCCAGCCGGGTGAAGAACTCGGACGCTGTTTCCGCGCTGCGCGCCCAGCCCAGCACATCCTGATAGGCGCCCGAAATCTTGCGGCTGGTCCGCTGCGTGGCGATCCCGAACAGATGGCGCTCCGCCGGCACGTCGCCGATCGTGCTGCTGGCGATCTGATGGGCGACGTCCTTGTAGACCGCGTCCTTTGGCGAAAACTGGATGTCGCGCTTCGACTGGATTTCGAGCAGCACATCCCCTCTGGCGCCGGCGCCCTTGATGATGAGGTCGTCGAGCTTGAAACCTTGCTCGACGCCCTGGAAGCGCACGCTAGTGACGCGCGCATCGGGCAGCCCCGGCGCCCTATTGCCAGTCAGGAGCGCCAGCAGATAGAGCGCGCCGAGCTCGCCCTCGATATAGGCGCCGGCCGCACCGCGCGATGCCGGGCTCGAGCCATGCTCGGTGTCGATACTGGTCCCCTCTTCTGCCATACCCCAGATGTGCGAACGATCGCTCGCGCGTTCAAGCGAAACGCACAATAGCGAGGATCGCGATTGCAACGACGCGGACCGATCATGTTTCAGCGGCGGTCACTGTTTGCAAACGATGGCTCGCAGAAAACACACTGGACTAAGCTGCGCGCCGATGTGAGGAAGTTAGCCTAAACAGGTGGGCAATGTAGTGGATTTTTTAGACAAGCAAATCGCACCACCGCGCAACTGGGAGACGTTCGAAGAACTCTGTCGCGCCTTATTTGCAGCTGTCTTCAAAAACCCCCTCGCTTCGAAAAACGGTCGCCGGGGACAGCCCCAGCATGGTGTTGACGTCTTTGTCGAGCTCTTGGATCAGCCCGGTAGCTGGGTTGGCGTTCAGTGCAAGGGCAAGGATCTCGGATACGGATCCAAAGCCACCAAGGCCGAGTTTGATGCGGAGCTTGTTAAGGCTGGCAATTTTCAGCCGGACCTATCCCGTTGGATTTTTGTCACCACCGCGCCTGACGACGCCAGACTTCAGGAACATGCGCGAAAGACAAGCACGGCGCGGGTTGCTGTTGGGCAGTTCCCGGTGGAAGTCCTGGGATGGGGTTCGCTGCTGGCGCTGATCGCGCAGCACCACCCCGTCATCCGGCAATTCTACCCTGAGCAGGCCCCGGCGACACAGGATGACCTCGCGCGGGTCGCGACGGCCGGGGACGCCGCGCTAGCCAGCATCGACGACACGCTCCGGCTTGGCTCAACCGAGATTACCATAGTGCGGCCCGAGACCTGGAGACGCGCGAGTGAGGCCTTTGCCAAGGAACGCGTTGCCCGGCTGACGGGCGACGGCGGCACGGGCAAGTCCGCGATCCTGAAGCGTCTCGCGCAGGCCTTCGATGGGCCGCGTATCGTGCTCAAGGACAATCGCGTGTCCGCGACGAGCCTGGTCCAGCATTGCTCGCAACTCGGCGTCGATAGCGACCCGGCGGAATTGATCGATCTGGCCAGTAGCGATGGCGAGGCATTGTGCGTGATCGACGGCGCCGATCGCTTGCTGATGTCGGCCGGACGCGAGGTCGTCCTCGATCTCTTCCGCGCAATTGCAGGCTCTCAAAACCGCGACCGCTGGCGGATCGTTACCAGCGCCCGCTCTTACCAGGATCGGGACTTGGTCGCGGACGCGCTCGTCGAAGCCGGGATCACCGAAACGGGAACCCCAGTCGCCGTCGAAGGCATCACCGATGCTGATACCAAACTGCTAGCCCAAGCGTTTCCAAGCTTTGCATCGCTATTGGCGCGTCGCGACCTGGGCCGCCAGAACCGTTCGCTGTTCCTGATCCGGGAACTGCTCAAGCGGGGGACACCGCCGGCCGAGACTTGGACCGAGCTCGACATTGCCGACGCCTGGGCATCTGGGAAGGCGCGGCGAAGCAGGGCGCTGGCCGAAATCGGAGCGGCGCTCGTGTCGGTGCCAGTCCGGCTCCCCGGCCGATCCGAGATAGATCCGGACGGGCTGCAGGCGCTGATCGACGAAGGTACCGTCCTTCAGCTCCCGAACCGCGATGCGTTTCGCCTAGTCTATGACGTGCACGAGGACTGGCTGCTCGCCCGGCACCTCAATGCCCGGCGCAGCGAACTCCCGGCAATCCTTGCCGCCGCCGGTCAACCGCTCTGGTGGCTCCGGGCCGTCAGGTTGAGCGCCCAGCTGCTCCTGGAGACGGGTGACGTCGCAGGATGGCGGGAAATGCTCGCCAATCTAGACGCCGCAGAAGGGCTGGACCCGGCCTGGGCTCGCGCGGTGCTCGCGGCACCGCTCTATTCGGAACGCTCCGACGAGCTATTGGCGCGCCTGTCCGAGAACCTCCTCTCCGACAAGGCCAGCCTGTTGTTGCGCGTGCTCGACACGCTGATCGTCTTCGAAACGCGCCTCGACGAACGGATGTTTGCTCTGCTCGCTGACCGGGATGAAGAGACCCGCTACACCATGGCGGCCTATTGGCGGCAGCCCCACTACCCGAGCTGGGTTCCGTTCCTGAGGTGGTCGCTACCGCATTGGCGGGAATGGCCAGAAAAGCTTGTGCCGCGGCTCTCGGAGGTCGCAGCGATATTCGCGCGGGCCACGGCGAATATCCCCAATGGCTTCTCCGAAAGTCTCGCCAAGATCGTGCACGAATGGCTCCTCGAGATCGAGGACGCCTGCTACGTCGAGACGTTTGACGATCGCCGAGAGCCGTTCGGGGTAAAGCTTGACCACTATCGTGGTTGGGAGAAGGTTGAAGACCGCCTCCGCGAGGTGCTCGTCGCATGCGTGGAGTCCTCGCCCTCGACGGTCAATACCTATCTGCGGCGCCTCACGACTGGAAAGAGTCTCGGACGCCCGCGAACGTATATCATCGAGTCGCATGGCAGAGTTCCGGCAAAGCTCCCGCAGGCATGGACCGACCTCTGCCTGCGCCAGTTCCTCCCCCGCCGGCGCCGCGCGCGCCGCGATGGCCCGTTCGGCAGGGAGCTGTTCCAATGGCATGATTATGAGCGCGCTGGTCTCGGCAGCGACCAGGGTATGTCGCCCTCCTCAGCCTTGCGGGCCGGCCTCGATCAATTGTTCGAAGCGGATCCGGCACAGGCGCTTCGTCTGTTCCATGCGCTCGAGCGGCGTGCGAGTGTGCATTGGCGGTGGCGTTCCAAATGTTACGATAGGAGGCGACCCCGGCCCCTTGTCATCGACCTGGGCCACCGCAAGGTCACGCTGTGGGGCGACGATCCGGTCTATCGATGGTCGCGCGGCATTCTCGGATCGAACGTTCTCGGATCGGTCTATCTCGCACTCGACGACTGGCTTGGCCGTCAGGCCGAAGTCGGCCGCCCCGTTGCCGAGCTGATCGATCTAGTGCTCCAGGACCAGGGCCTTGTCGCCACCGCAGCGCCCCTGATCGCGATCGTGAACGAGCAAGTGAACACGGCGGGCGCCATCGACTCCGCGGGCGCCTTCCTCGCACTGCCCCGCCTTTGGGAATATGACATCCACCGGCACATCGACGATCAAGGGGGAGCGCATCGCATCGGTGTCTTCTCGGCCGAGAATATCCATTTTCAGGCGAACGAGCGCAATCATCAGCGCCACATGACGCGCAGTCCGCTCCACAATGCTTTGCTTCTGTCGTTCCGGCTGATGGCCGGCGGCGAGGTGCGACAGCGCTTCGATGCCGCGCGGCTCGCCTGGACCGCCGATGATCTCGCCAGCTTCGAGGATGAGTTGGATAACCAGGCGCTCGTGTCGGAGCGGACCGCGCAAATCGAACGATACCGGTCGGATGGCGATCCCGGGCAACTCGTCTTCGAAGAAGCCGAGCAAGGTGTAAAGGTCAGCATCTCCCCACCCGAGGAAGCGCTGCCCGAGATGGAAGCGATGGGCACGGCCAGCCGCTTGCTCGGCGAGGCCACTGCGCTTGCGAACTGGATCCGCGCCACCCGCGAACAGCGAAGCCTCTCGCAGGCCATGCCCATTGCCGACGCGATCGAGCGCGCAACCCGACTCGCCGCCGCGCTCGAGGATGCCGATAATGCTCATCTGGACCTTGCGCGAAGGTTTGGCGGCGCTGCCATCGTGGGCACGGCAGCAGTTGCTGCAAGGCATTTGAGCGGAGCGGAACTGGCCACCCGTCGCGCCTGGATCGAACACTGGCTTTTGCTCGGAGCATCGGGGGGCGAGCGTGAGGATGTTGACGACTATGAGATATTGTTCGACGACTTTCAGGTCCTGGCCGCATGGGGCTTGGCAAGCCTGGCGAGCCGAGGGCCTGCGAACGCGACCATCGACGTCCAAGTCACTTTCCTTGCACTGCACCGCGTGCACGCGATCGCCCAAGGGGCTCTTGAAGGACTGCAATGGTCGCTGCGCCCCGATTTCGTGCGGGCGCTGCACATCGCCGCGCTCGACACCTGCGTCGTCAATATAGGCTGGTGGTGGCGCGGCGACCGGCAGCGCGACAAGGCGAAGCGCCAAAATGCCCGGGAGCGCAGGCGAGCGATGCGCTGGGCGCTTGGTTCTCACGGGGTTCGCGCGCCACTGCTGCCTCCCGCCCCCGATAGCTGGAAATGGGTCTGGACCGGGAAATGGCCGCGCCCGCTGCAACGGCTCTATATGCCGGCCAAACGCGTCCTCAGTTGGGGCCGGGCGCTGGCGCTGACCAAGGGCCTCGACTGGGCCCGCCTCACCGATGGCGGCAAGTACCACGCGCTATTTTCGACCTATTTGACCAAGCTTGTCGAATGGACACGCGCCTATTCGGAGGACACCGATCGGCACGATCGCCAGTTTCCCTATGAATGGGGTCACGGGCTCGCCAAGGAACTGGGCCGGTTCACGGTCGCCCATGGCGGCGGGGATGAATGGAAGGCGTTGATCGCATTTTCCCGTCACGACCGGCCCGAAGATCTGGTCGGCGAGTATCTCGAAGGTGCGATGGCATCCCTCGTGGAAAGCGGCGAACGGCCTGACCCCGGCTTCTGGTCGAGCTGGCAGCCTGCCGCGGACTGGATGCTAGAGCACGCGATTCCAAAGCGTCGCGATCGGTACGATCACCTATCGCATGGCGCCGGGGCGGCGGGTTTCGTCGGGCCTTATTACACACCATTGCCCCCGGGCTGGCCCCATCTGGAGGATGTGCTCGGCGCGGTCGATCGCTGGGTGCGCGCGACCGCGCATCTGCCGGCGGGCGCCTATTCGGTGATCCAGATCGTCGAACGCATGAGCCCCGACCAGCGGGTGCGCTGGTTCCTGCCATGGCTGGCGCATTGGACCCAGCTCCACGGGCCCGATGAAAGCTTCTGGTCCTATAACGGGTTAGCGAACAAGGCGGCCGTCTTGCTCAAGCCTCTTTCCGACTCGCGTAATGATGTACGCAGCAGTGGGCGCGCGGTCCTCGCCATTCTAGCGGACTCCGGATCGACCGCAGCCAGAGAGTTGGTAGCGGCGTTTGCTACACGGCGAGATTAGACCCATCTCAGACCACTCCGGCGGCAGCTTTTGGGATCAAGATCAGCTCATTGAACGGCAACTCTGAGGGCGCATTGCAGTCATTCGCTAAGTGCTTGAGCTGCGCTGATCAACCTCGAAATCTTCCCGGCCGCACAGACCAGATCATCAAGCCGCTTCTGCGTTTCCTCTGGAGATCTGCGAGCCATCGAAAGTGCAACCGGACTGGTATCTTCCATAAGCATGCCGGCGCGGGTGCACAGCTGGGCAATCAGGTTGATAGTGTCCGGTTCCATGGCGTCACAAAGCCGTCGTCTGGCAGAGAAGTCCATACGCAGCTTTTACGTCGCACAATCCATTCGACTTCGCCGCAAAGCTGAGCATTGGTGCCTGTACTGAATCGCGGCCATCGGTCAGGTCGCCGCCCCGACGCTACGCGTAGATCGGGGCTGTGGGTGGTGGGAGCGGCACAAGGCCGCTCCGATCAAGGAGACCGCCCATGACCACGAACACCAATACTTCGAGAGCCCCTGCTAATAAGCCTTCTCGCGATACAAAGATTGGCAAGGTCATCAACCTGCTCAAGCGCAAAGATGGCGCTACGCTCGATCAACTCGTTAAGGCGACCGGCTGGCAGAAGCATACTGTGCGGGCATCGCTGACCGGTCTAAAGAAAAAGGGCCATGCGATCGGGCGATCAGCAGCCGACGGGACCAGTCGCTACGCGATTAGCGGTGCGGCCAGCCAATGAGCAAGCTCAACGATGATCTGGCCGCGCTGCCCGACATGTCGGCAGCACAGCTGCGCGAACGCTGGGAGCAGATGGGAGAGGGTACGGCACCGAGAGTGCCGCCCTCGCTCCTGCGCGCTTTGCTCGCCCAACGATTGCAGGAGCGCAGGCACGGCGTCTTGCCTGCGCTCGTCGTGCGCGAGCTTCGGCGCTTAGCGAACGCAGGAATAGATGCCGCACCCCCTCGCCCGCGTATCGACCTGACACCGGGGACACGGCTAGTGCGTGAGTGGAACGGCAAGCCGATCAGCGTAGATGTGCTCGAAGATGGCTTCGCCTATGACAACCGTACCTGGCGATCGCTGAGCGAGATTGCTCGGCATGTCACCGGTGCGCACTGGTCGGGACCACGCTTCTTCGGGTTGACCGCCAATGGCCGATAAGACCCTGCGCTGCGCGATCTACACCCGCAAATCCACCGAGGATGGGCTCGAACAGGAGTTCAACTCGCTCGATGCCCAATACGAAGCTTGTGCCGCCTATGCGCTGAGCCAGCAGCATGAAGGCTGGGTGGTGATCGGCGCCCGTTATGATGACGGCGGGTTCTCTGGCGGTAACATGGAGCGACCGGGCCTCAAGCAGCTGCTTGCCGATATCAAGGCGGGCCAGATCGATATTGTCCTGCTTTACAAGATTGACCGGCTCACACGCAGCCTCACTGACTTTTCCAAGATCGTGGAAGTGATGGACAATGCTGGCGCCAGCTTCGTCAGCATCACCCAGAGCTTCAATACGACGACCAGCATGGGACGCCTAACCCTCAACATGCTGCTGAGCTTTGCCCAGTTCGAACGCGAGGTCACCGGCGAACGGATCCGCGACAAGATCGCCGCCTCGAAGAAGAAGGGCATGTGGATGGGAGGTCCCGTGCCTTTGGGCTACGAGGTCCAGGAACGCAAGCTGTTGGTGAACCACGCGGAAGCCGAACAAGTGCGACACATCATGCGAAGATATCTTGCGCTCGGCAATGTGCCCGCGCTGGCCGAGGACCTCAACGAACAAGGATACCGTACCAAGGTCCAGCGCCGCACCAGCGGACCGCACAAGGGTGGATGCATCTTCCGTCGCGGCACGCTCTATCACCTGCTCTCGAACCGCATCTACCGCGGGATGATCATCCACAAGGACAATGTCTATGATGGCGAACACGAGGCTATCGTCGATGAGGCGCTTTGGAACTCGGTGCAGGAGCGCCTCGCCAGCAACGCCTGCGGATTGTCCCGGCGCCGCAAGCATCAGCATCCAAGCCTGCTGATCAGCAAGGTCTTCGATGGCGAAGGCCGGGCGATGACCCCGAGCCATGCACAGAGGGGAAGCAGGCGCTACCGCTATTATGTTACAAGGCCAGAAGGCGTTGATGGATCACCGGCATGGCGTGTCAGTGCGCATGATCTCGAGCAACTCGTCTGCGACCAGATTGCGAGGCGGATTAGCGACGAACGGTTCGTCCTCGAATTGTTAAAGGACTGCGACTCTGAAGCTGCCGATTTCGAGCGGGGTCGGGCAAATACCAACCTGCTGGTGGCGCAACTGCGAAACGGCAAATCCCATGACTTGGCCAAGTTACTGAAGCAGATGGTTCAGCGTATCGATCTCCACCAGGATTGTGTTGAGGTCGGGCTATGTGGAACGGCGATTGGCCGTCAGCTCGAGCTGGCATCGGTTGCCGGGACACCATTATCGATCACCGTGCCCGCCGTCCGCGTTCGGCGTGGTCACCAGCTGCGGCTGATCATTCCAGGGAAGGAACCCGCTACGGCCGCGCCGACTCAGAGAGACGACAAGCTCATCGCTCTCCTCGCCGACGCTATTGAAGCCAGCAAGCTGGTGGAAGCAAATCCTGATAAGCCCCTCGCGAGCCTTGCCCGCGACCACGCCAGGTGCCGCACGCGGCTAGGCAATCTGGTCAAACTCTCTTGCCTCGCGCCCGATATCGTCACTGCCATTGTCGAAGGCCGACAGCCAACAGATCTCACGGCGAGTTGTCTATCGAAGATGACCTTGCCATTGGCGTGGGAAGAGCAGCGAAAGCAGCTCGGGTTCGGATAGGGCCAAAGTCCGATTGCAGTCAGAATTTCGGCGCCTGAGACGGGCGCCCTTTTTTGCACCAATCCACTTAGAGTAACGCCAGTCTCTGACTGCAAGTCGGATGTGGCAGTCACGCAAAGCCCGCAGAACTGCGCCGTTTCTGGCTGCAGCACTGCGTCCATTCGCAAATGAGCGTGGAGACTAGGACTGTTTGGTGCAGTTGAGAAGACTCAACATTTGTTGGTACATCGGCAACAACGCATAATTTGGGCGTAAATTGTCGCCGTTTATCCGTGACTTACAGATCCTAGAATTCGCCGCCGAGCAAAATTGGATTAGTTCGCACGCGACTGCGTGCAGGAGTTGAGGCGACGACGGCAATTGAAATCCCGTCGACCAGAACTCAGCTCAGCATGTGATTTTGAATCAAAAATCTGAATATTTTCGAATTGATCGTGTCGCCAAGAGGGCGGTTTCGAGCTAACCTCTGCACATGACTGAAATTGATCCACCAGCAGAATTTTCCACTGATGCCCCTGGGAAAAACATTCTGATATTTTCGGATGGCACTGGCCAATACGGTGGTGTTCGTCCTGATCAGCGTCTTTCCAACATCTATAAGATGTATCGAGCAATGCGGCCGGGGTTTTCCAGTGACATCGATCCGGCTCTGCAGGTCGCGTTCTATGATCCAGGATTAGGGTCAGGCGATGGCGGCGGCCGGATGAAGAACATCCTGTCGGCCGCGTTCGGTACCGGGATCTCTGAGAACATCATCGACTGCTATGAAGCTATCCTGCGTCACTACGAGCCTGGTGACCGAGTGTATCTCTTCGGCTTCAGCCGGGGCGCCTACACAGCTCGTTGCGTCGCTAATGTCCTCAACCTGTGCGGTGTCCCGTCGCATGACGGTAGCGGCGATCCTCTGCCTCCCTCAGGACTGAAGTTGCGGAAGATCGCAGAGGAGGCTGTGTATAAAATTTACGAGCACGGCTCTGGACGTGAACGCGCTAAATTTGAGCTCGAGCGAGAAGAGCTCGCTCGCAGGTTTCGCGCAAAATATGATTGCTCGGGACGCGGTCTAGATGGCGAGGAGCAAGGCAATGTAGCTCCCACATTCATTGGTGTTTTCGATACGGTTGCAGCCCTTGGCGGTGTCATCGTTAGACGTATCCTTATGGCGCTGGCCTTGTGCGCCGTTGGGCTCGCCGCTTGGAGTTGGGTCGGAGACTGGAGTGCCGTTGGGAAGATTATCGCGAACGTCCCGGCAGCCCTCTTCGTCGTGATGGCTCTATGGGCGACCAAGAAGCAATTTAAGTTTATCCGAAACCCACCCGAAGTATGGAAGTTCAGCTGGCATTTTGCTGCCTGGAATTTGAAAAATTATGACCAGTTTCTGGATAGCAACGTAGGTTACGCGCGGCACGCGCTCTCGATCGATGAGAACAGAAAAAGGTTTCCGTATGTCGGCTGGGGCAATAACGAGGATGTCCAACGCGTCGAGCGCGGCGAACTTAAGTGGCTGAGCCCTGTCTGGTTCGCCGGGAACCACTCCGACATCGGCGGAAGCTATCCTGAGAACGAATCCCGGCTTTCTGACATAGCTCTCGACTGGATGGTGGGTGAGCTGAAGTCGATCCCGGAGCCGCCGATGGTGAATGAAGCACTGATTAGGACGTACCCTGATCCCGCGGGCATCCATCACGACGAGGTGAAAAGCAGCCGCGACACTTGGTTACCCCGATGGGTTCCATTCCGGCTGGGTTGGAAAGCTGCTGCCAGGAAGATCAATCCTGAAGCGCCACTCCATCCAAGCGTGCTTGAGCGTTTCGAGCAAGAGGTCGTACCTCAGTATGATAGGCGCGTCGCCTATCGACCCGAGGGCCTTCGCCATCACGTTGCTGTGAAACAGCACTTCTGATCCTGAAATTAGAGGCCGCTCGCAAAACGCGATTGCAGTCAGAATTTTCGGCTCTGAGACTGACCCAGCAAAAGTCGAGATTGGTGAGCGATCAGAGACAGCAGCAGACTGCAAACCCGAAATGGGCAGCTGAGAATGGCGCGGAAGCCGGCCATTCTCAGCCCATCTACAAAGATAATCCCAATTAAAACAGTAACTTAGGACTGTTTGGTGCGGTCGAGAAGACTCGAACTTCCACGGCCTTTCGGCCACAACGACCTCAACGTTGCGCGTCTACCAGTTCCGCCACGACCGCACATTTTCGGGGTAGTAAGGCAGGATCGACGATCCCGCCATCTGGTAGGCGAGGGCGCTTAGCAAAGCGCGTAGCGGCGTGCAAGCAAGCAAATTGCCGCCCGCATCGCGGCGGTCGCGGCCGGCGTTTCGGAAGCAGGCGTTTCGAAAACGCCCGACGCGGCGAGCGCGCTTATTGGCTGTCGAGGTCCCAGCTGACGGTCAGCTCGGTCGCGGCGCGCGGAATGTCGAGCTGCGCCTCGCTGAAATTGGCGCGTTCGCCCGGCGGCAGGCTCGCGACCGGCGGGCGGATCGTCCAGCTATAGACGATGCGTCCCTGCGCATCGCGCAGCTCGGCGAGCATCGGCGGCACCTTCTGCTCGCGATCGGTCGGGTTGATCACCGTCCCGCTCGCGGCGAAATAGATCGTGCCGTCGGCCAGCGTGCGATGGTCCTGGTCCTTGGCGAGTTCGATCAGCAGGTCGGGCTCGCTCGGCGCGGCGGTGATGCCGAGCCGTTCGACCCAGCCGGGCAGGCCATAGACGTACGCGGCGGCGGCAAGGCCCGACAGCAGCAGGGCGAAGGCGATCGCCGCCATCGTCCACAGCCGCGCCGGGTTGCGCCGCGCGCGAAACGGCGGCCCGGCAACGCGCTCGCCCTGGTCGCGCGCGATCGGGATCGACGCGCTCGGCGGCGGCGGGCCGGGTTCGGGCCGCGCGCGCGGCGTGTCGACGGGGTCGGCGACTGGCGCCATGACGGCATCGTCCGCCGCCGTCGGGGCGACCGGGGCCGCCGGTGCCTGGAACCAGCTGTGCTTGCACGCCGCGCAGCGCACCGATCGGCCGGCGGGTCCGATCGCGCTGTCGGGGACGACATAGCGGGCATGGCATTGGGGACAGGACAGGATCATAGGCCGCCCGGTTTAGCCGCCTCGCGCGCGCTGGCAAGCTCCAGTCTGCATCGCGCCCGGCGAATCGCCCGCCAACCGGCTTTATTTCCGCTGCCGCATGGGGCAAAGCGGGCCGCGTCGACCGAGCAGCGGGGATATTCTTGGCCAAGGCACCTCCAGAGGCGAACCCGAATGCGGGCATGGTGCAGTTCGAAAATGTCGGGCTGCGCTATGGCACGGGGAGCGAAACGCTGTCCGACCTCAGCTTCACGCTGCAATCGGGCGGCTTCTACATGCTCACCGGCGCGTCGGGTGCGGGCAAGACGTCATTGCTCAAGCTGCTCTATCTCGCGATGCGCCCCTCGCGCGGGCTGATCCGCCTGTTCGGCGAGGACGTCGTCACCATGCCGCGCGATCGCCTGCCCGGCTTTCGCCGCCGCATCGGCGTCGTCTTCCAGGATTTCCGCCTCGTCCCGCATCTGTCGGTGTTCGACAATATCGCGCTGCCGCTGCGCGTCGCCGGGGTGGACGAGGTCGATTTCGAAAAGGCGGTCAACGAAATGCTCGCCTGGGTCGGGCTCGCCGATCGCGCCAGCGCGCGCCCGGCGACGCTGTCGGGCGGCGAGCAACAGCGCGTCGCCATCGCGCGCGCCGTCATTGGTCGTCCCGAAATGCTCGTCGCCGACGAGCCGACCGGTAACGTCGATCCCGAAATGGCGGCGCGGCTGATGCATCTGTTCAAGGCGCTCAACAAGCTCGGCACGACCGTCGTCCTGGCGACCCACGACATCCACCTGATGGGCCGGCTGCCCGGCGTGCAGATGATGCGGCTCGATCGCGGGCGTATCGCCGATCCCGTCGGCCTGCTCAAGAATCCGCCGCGCGCCGCCGCGGTGCGCGGGGGCTGACGTCATGGCGCGGCCGATCTTCCAGCGCATCGTTCCCGCCCGCACCCCGGCGCACGAGCGCGAGCTGCTGCCCGAGGGGCGCCTGTCGGGCCCGATGCCCTGGGTCATCGCGATCATGCTGTTCCTCACCACGCTGTCGGCGGCGGCGGGCCTGGCGCTGATCGATGCCGCTGCCGGCGTCGGCGACGATATGGCGGGGCGCGTGACGATCCAGGTCGCCGACCCCAATCCGACCAGCCGCGCCGACCAGGTCCGTCGCATTCGCGAGGCATTGTCCGACCAACCCTATGTTCGGCGCGTCGCACCGGTCGACGAGGTCGAGCTCAAGCGGATGATGCGCGAATGGCTCGGCGACGCCGGCATGACCGCCGACCTGCCGATCCCGGCGCTGATCGACGTCGACCTCGTCGCCGCGGGTGACACGCAGGCGGTCGCCCAGCTGCGCGCCGCGGTCGCCGCGGTCGCGCCCGATGCCGGCGTCGAACCGCATGCCGACTGGCTCGGCGCGGTCGCGCGGCTGGTGCGCTCGCTCGCCGCAGTCGCGGTGGCGCTGATGCTGATGATGGGAATCGCCACGATCGCGACGGTGACGCTGGCGACGCGCGGCGCGCTCAACACGCATTACGCGACGATCGAGATCCTCCACCTGATCGGTTCGACCGACCGCCAGATCGCGCGCCTGTTCCAGCGCCGCATCGCGATGGACGCGACCTTCGGCTGCACCGTCGGCTTCCTCAGCGCGTTCATCGTCATCATGATCGTCGGCTGGCAGTTTCGCGACGTCGGCGCCGGCTTGCTCGGCGGCGCCGCGCGCGGCGGCTTCGCCTGGGAATATCTCGGGCTGCTGGCACTGCCGCTGCTCGGCGTTGCCATCGCGACCTGGACCGCGCGGCTCACCGTCTCGCGCGCTTTGCATCGCATAATCTGACCGGGGCGGATAAGAGGGCCCAATGATTCGCAGAACGCTCTCGCTGGTCCTCATCGCCTGGCTGCTCGGTTTCGCCTGGTTCGCGGTCACGCTGCCGCGTCCGCTCGGCCCGATGAAGACCGACGCCATCGTCGTGCCGACCGGCGGACCGGGCCGGATCGAGGTCGGGCTGGAGCGGCTCGAGGCCGGCGATGCGCGCCGGATGCTGATCACCGGCGTCAATCGCGACGTCAAGCCGGCCGAGCTGGCGGCCGAATATGGCCGGCCCGAGGCGACCTTCGACTGCTGCGTGTCATTGGGCTTCGACGCCAGCGACACGCGCCAGAACGCGCTCGAAGTGTCGCGCTGGGTGGTCCGGCGCAAATACACATCGATCCGGCTGGTCACGACCGACTGGCACATGCGCCGCGCGCGTTACGAACTCGAACGCGTGCTGCCGCCGGGAATCGAGATCTACGACGACGGCGTCCGCAGCACGCCGAGCTTCGCGACGCTGTGGAAGGAATATAACAAATACGTCCTGCGCCGCCTCGGCGCGCTGCTCGGCCTGTGATCGTCGCGCTCAGGACGGCGCTGTTTTCGCTCGTCTTCTATCCCGGCAGCCTGGTGTTCGTGCTGGCGGCGCTCGCGGCCAGTCCGGTTTCGCAGCGCGGCCTGTTCGCCGCGACGCGCGGCTGGTCGCTGTGGCACGATGCCTGTTGCCGCATCGTGCTCGGCCAACGCCTCGTCATCGAGGGCGAGCTGCTCGACCAGCCGGTGCTCTATGTCTTCAAGCACGAGGCGATGTACGAAACGATCCAGCTGCCGCGGCTGTTTTCGCGTCCCGCGATCATGGCCAAGCGCGAGCTGCTCGACATCCCGTTATGGGGGCGCGTCGCGCGCAATTACGGTCTCGTCCCGGTCGAACGCGAGGCGGGGGCGGGGGCCTTGCGCGTGATGATGGCGGCGGCGCGCAAGGCGACCGCGGCGGGGCGACCGATCTGCCTGTTTCCCGAAGGGACGCGCATGCCGCACGGCGAGGCGCCGCCGCTGCGGTCCGGCTTTACCGGCCTCTACAAGCTGCTCGCGCTGCCCGTCATCCCGGTTGCGCTCGATAGCGGCATCGTCAATCCGCGCCGGTCGTGGCGACGCTATCCCGGCACCGTCACCTTTCGCGTCGGCGAGACGATCCCGCCGGGCCTGCCGCGCGATGAGATCGAGCGCCGCGTCCATGCCGCGATCAACGCGCTCAACGACGCCCCGACCGCGACGCGCGTCGGCTAGCTGGCGGGACGGGCGATGCCGCGCGCGACCATTTCGTTGGCGGCGGCGGCGATCGTCTCGGCCTCGCCCTCCTCGCCCCAGATCGCATAGCGCAGGCCGAGGAAGACGTTCATCCCCATCAGCGCCCAGGCGTGCAGTTCGCCGACCTCGGCGCGCAGGTCGCCGGCGGCGACGCCCTCTTCCAATCGCGCGGCGATTCGCCGCGCGGTGGTTTCGTAATGGCTGCGATAGCTCGCCGGATCGACGAATTCGGCCTCGTCGATGATGCGATAGATTTCCTTGTGCTCGCGCGCGAAGTCGATGAACGCGGCAAGCGCGGCTGCTTCGCGGTTGAGCGTGCCTTCGACGCCGTCGAGCGCATCGCCGGCATGGAGGCCGACCTGGCGGCTCATGTCGCGGACCAGCGCGCGGAAGATTTCGTCCTTCGATTCGAAATAGGTGTAGAAGCTGCCGAGCGCGGTACCCGCGCGCCGCGTGATTTCGGATATCGAGCTTTCGTGGAAACCCTTTTCGCCGAATTCGATCGCGGCGGCGTCGAGCAGCTTGCGCAGCGTCCGGCGACCGCGCTCGGTGCGGGGCGCCTTGTCGGGCGACGCTGCCGAAAGATCGCGTTCCATCCGTCGTCCCGCTTCGCCCATCGCCATCTTCCCCCTGCCCCGACGCGGCGCATTTGGCGCCTTTCGTCGTCGGTCATCTATGCCGACTATCACCAAAATGCGCGCTTGTCACAGAATAAGTTGAAACATGGTTCAACTTTCAGTATCAGCGCTTGCGAATGCTGCAAAAGCATCCGCATCAGGGGAGGACTTGAGAATGACTGTTCGCACACCGATTATTGCCGCGCTGCTGGCATCGACCGCCGTGACGCTGTCCGCGTCGCCCGCCTTGGCGCAGGATGCCGCCGAAGAGTCCGCCGCCGCCACCGCCGACGCGGTGCAGGATGTCGATTCGATCGATGAGGGTGACCCGATCGTCGTTACCGCGCGGCGTCGCGAGGAAAACCTTGTCGATGTCCCGATCTCGCTCTCGGTCGTCACCGGCGAATCGCTGGTGCAGACGGGCGCCGTCGACATCACCGCGCTGCAGGACAAGACGCCGAACCTGACGCTGCAGATCGCGCGCGGGTCGAACTCGACGATGATCGCCTTCAGCCGCGGCGTGGGCCAGCAGGATCCGCTTTGGGGATTCGAGCCTGGCGTCGCGCTGTACATCGACGACGTCTATGTCGCGCGTCCGCAGGGCGCGATCCTCGATATTTTCGATATCGAGCGAGTCGAGGTGCTGCGCGGTCCGCAGGGCACGCTCTATGGCCGCAACACCATCGGCGGCGCGATCAAATACGTCACCAAGCGCCTGGGGTCGGAGCCTTCGGGCCGCGTCCGCGCGTCCTACGGATCGTATGACCAGCTCGACCTCGTCGGATCGTTTTCGGCGCCGCTCGGCGACACGATCTCGATCGGCGGCGCGATCGCGCGCTACAAGCGCGACGGCTACGGCACGAACCTGACGACCGGCGTCGATCAGTACGACAAGGATGTCCTCGCGATCCGCGCGTCGGCCGAATTCGCGCCGAGCGATTCGATCTTCATCCGCCTGTCGGGCGATTCGACGGTCGACAAGTCTAACCCGCGCCACGGCACGCGCCTGCTCGGCAACGGCGTCGACCCGATTTATGCCCCGACCGACGACGTCTATGACACGCGCGCGGGCATCGGCGACACCAACGACGTCCGCACCCACGGCTATTCGGCGACGGGCGAATTCAACCTGAGCGAGGCGCTGACGCTCAAATCGATCACCGCCTGGCGTTCCGGACACACCGATACGCTGATCGATTTCGACAACACCGCGCTGCCGACGCTCGATGTCCCGGCCGAATATGACGACGACCAGTTCACCCAGGAACTGCAACTGCTCTATCAGGGCGACCGTTTCCAGGGCGTGTTCGGACTCTATTATCTCGACGGCCGCGCCAGCGGCGCGTTCGATACCGTGCTCGGACTGCTCGACACCACGATCCTGACGTCGGGCGAAGTGCTCACGAAGAGCTATTCGGCGTTCGGCGACGTCAGCTTCGACGTCAGCGACCAGCTCAAGGTTTCGGTCGGCGGCCGCTACACGCGCGACGAGAAGACGGGGTCGGTCTATCGCCAGAACTTCACCGGCATTCGCAGCCCCTATTTCGGCAATGCCACCGCCGTACCGGGGCTGCTCCGCACCGATTACACCAACACGCGCAATTTCGAACGCTTCACCCCGCGCGTCAGCATCAGCTTCGCGCCCGACGCCGATACGAACCTCTACGCCAGCTACGGCCAGGGTTTCAAATCGGGCGGTTTCGACATGCGCGGCGATGCCGTGCTCACCCCGACGACGGTCAACGGCTATAATCCCGAAACGATCGATTCGTTCGAACTCGGACTGAAGAAATCGGCGCTCGACAATCGCCTGTTCTTCAGCCTGGCGGGCTTCTTTTCCAAGTACAAGGACCAGCAGGTCACGATCCAGCAGCCGACATTGACGGGCGGCATCGCCAGCTATGTCGACAATGCCGGTCGCGCCGACATCTACGGGTTCGAATTCGAGTCGCGGTTCAAGGCGAGCCGCAACCTGTCGGCCAATGTCGCGGTCGGCTATACCCATGCCGACTACAAGGAATTCCTGACGTATATCGCCGGCGGCACGACCCCGATCGACGTCGCCGACCAGCGCGTCTTCCAGAACACGCCGAAGTGGACGGCGAGCGGATCGGTCACCTGGTCGGCCGATGTCGGCGGCGGCACCTTCTCGCTCACCCCGGCGGTCTCGTATCGCAGCGATTATACGCTGTTCGAGATTCCGACCCCGCTGCTCGACCAGAAGGGCTATGTGCTGGTCGACGCGGCGGCGAACTGGATTTCGGCCGACGATCACTGGCGCCTCGCCGTCACCGCGCGCAACCTGACCGACAAGCGCTATCGCGTCGGCGGCTACAACTTCCCCGGTGCGACGTTCGGAAATTCGATCATCGGCTATTACGGCCCGCCGCGCAGCGTGACCGGCACGATCGAATACCGGTTCTGAGCGCGACCTGTCGTATCGGAGCTAGCGCGGCGGTCCCCGCCGCGCTAGCGCCCCGGCCATGACCCTCGCCGCCAACCCGCCCGCCGCCGCCGGCCGCCGCCTCGTGCTGGCGATGCTGCTCGTCGTCTACACCTTCAACTTCCTCGACCGGCAGATCCTCTCGATCCTTGCCGGACCCATCCAGGCCGATCTCGGCTTTTCCGACACGCAGATGGGCGCGCTCGGCGGGCTCGCCTTTGCGCTGCTCTATTCGACGATGGCGATTCCGCTCGCGCTCGTCGCCGACCGCACCAGCCGCAGCTGGACGATCGCCATCAGCCTCGGCGTGTGGAGCGGCTTTACCGCCTTGTGCGGCCTCGCGACCAGCTTCTGGCAGATGTTTCTCGCCCGCGTCGGCGTCGGCGTGGGGGAGGCGGGCGGCGTCGCCCCCAGCTACGCCCTGATCGCCGATTATTTCCCGCCGCAAAGCCGCGCTCGCGCGCTCGCGGTCTATTCGCTCGGAATTCCCTTGGGTTCGGCGGCGGGCGTCCTGTTCGGCGCGCGCATCGCCGCCGCGTTCGACTGGCGCACCGCCTTTATCGGCCTCGGCCTCGCCGGCCTGATCGTCGCGATCCCGTTCAAACTGATCGTCAAGGACCGGGCCAAGACGGAGCCCGATCCCGGCGGCACCGCGTCCGCCCGCGCCCCCATCAGCGCGGTCTTTCGCACCCTCGCGCGCAAGAAGAGCTTTTGGCTGCTGTCGTTCGGCGCGGGGTCGAGCTCGCTGTGCGGTTACGGCCTGGCCTTTTGGCTGCCCAGCCTGATGCAGCGCAGCTTCGGACTCGATCTCGTGACGACCGGGCAGTTCATCGGCGGCATATTGCTGATCGGCGGCGTCGCCGGGGTGATGCTCGGCGGCTGGCTGGCCGACCGGCTCGGCGCCGTCGACCGCGCGATGTACGCGCGCGTGCCCGCGATCGCCTTCGTCGTCGCGGTGCCGCTGTTCGCGGCGACCTTCCTCTCGGCCAGCCCGACCGCCGCGTTCCTCTTCGCGATCGTCCCGCAGGCGCTTGCCTATGTCTGGCTCGCCCCCGTCATCGCCGCGATCCAGCATCTCGTCCCGCCGCATCAGCGTGCGACCGCCTCGGCGAGCTTCCTGTTCGTCAACAATGCGATCGGCCTCGGTCTCGGCACGCTGGTGCTGGGCGCGTTGAGCGATGCGATGGCGCAGGCATACGGCGCCGAATCGCTGCGCTATGCGATGCTCGCCGCGCTCGGCTTCTACCTGCTCGCGGCGTTGCTGATGTGGCTCGGCGCGCGGGCGCTCCGGACCGACTGGGTCGACTGATCGCCGCCTGCCGCGCGGCGAGACGCGCGGGTCAGCGTTCCTTGGTGGCGTTGAAGCTCAGCTCGGGATTGCGCTCGGCCTGGTAGTTCACGTCCCATGCCGATTTGGCGAGGAAGACGGGATCGCCGTCGCGGTCCTTGGCGAGGTTGCCCTTGTTGATCGCCATGAACGCCTCGACCTTGGCCGCATCGCCCGCGAGCCAGCGCGCGGTGTCGTAGGGCGCCTGCTCCAGATAGGCGTCGACCTTGTACTCGGCCTCGAGCCGGCTGATCAGCACTTCGAGCTGCAACTGGCCGACGACGCCGATCACCCATTGCGCGCCGATCTCGGGGTAGAACACCTGGATCACGCCTTCCTCCGACAGATCGTCGAGCGCCTTCCTCAGCTGCTTGGTCTTCGTCGGATCGCGCAGCACGACGCGGCGCAGGATTTCGGGCGCGAAATTGGGCAGGCCGGTGAAGCGCACGACGTTCTTTTCCGACAGCGTGTCGCCGACGCGCAGCGTGCCGTGATTGGGGATGCCGATGATGTCGCCGGGCCGTGCCTCGTCGGCGATCTCGCGGTCCTGCGCGAAGAACAGGATCGGCGAATGGATCGCGATCGGCTTGCCCAGCCCCGACGGCGTCAGCTTCATGCCGCGCCTGAACGTACCCGACACCATCCGCATGAACGCGACGCGGTCGCGGTGCTGCGGATCCATGTTCGCCTGGATCTTGAAGACGAAGCCGGTCACCTCGTCGCCCTCGGCCGATATCTCGCCGTCGTCGCTCGGCTGCGGGCGCGGCGGCGGCGCGTAATGCGCGATCCCGCCGAGCACCTCCTCGACGCCGAACTGCTTCAATGCCGAGCCGAAGAAGATCGGCGTCAGATGGCCCGCGCGATACGCCTCGATATCGAACGCGGGATAGGCGGCCTGCGCCAGCCCCGCCTCCTCGCGCAGCCGCTCGAGCGCGCGTGGGCTGAGGCGCGTCTCGAGACTCGGGTCGTCGAGGCCGTTATGCTGCGACGTATCGCCCTCGAATTCCTTGCTCGGCCCGGTCGGCTTGTGCAGCTGGTTAGTGACGAGGTCGTAAATCCCCTCGAACTCGCCGCCCATGCCCGCCGGCCAGCTCATGGGCGTAACGTCGAGCGCGAGCATGTCGGCGACCTCGTCCATCAGCTCGAACGCGTCGCGGCCTTCGCGGTCGACCTTGTTGACGAAGGTGATGATCGGCACGTCGCGCAGGCGGCAGACCTCGAACAATTTGCGCGTCTGCGCCTCGATTCCCTTCGCCGCGTCGATCACCATGATCGCCGAATCGACCGCGGTCAGCGTGCGATAGGTGTCCTCGGAAAAATCCTCATGCCCCGGCGTGTCGAGCAGGTTGAAGGTGAGGTCGCCTTCGCCTTCGTAGCTGCGATGGAATGTCATCACGCTCGACGTCACCGAAATGCCGCGCTGCTGCTCGATCTTCATCCAGTCCGACCGCGCGCGCCGCGCCTGTCCGCGTGCTTTCACTTCGCCGGCAAGGTGGATCGCGCCGCCCTTGAGGAGCAGCTTCTCGGTCAGGGTCGTCTTGCCCGCATCGGGATGCGAAATGATGGCAAAGGTGCGGCGGTCGGTGGTGGAACTGGACATGCGATACTCTCGTGCGGGTAGTTGCGCCTAAGGGCATGGCGCATGGCGCGCAAGGTTGCGGTCACCGCCTATGGTCGCGACATCGCGACCTTGGGGTTCCGCACTTATCCTTGCGTTTTGCGAGCGGGTACGCTCACAGTGTTCTGTAGTTCAGGCCGGATCGATCGCCACCGATTCACCCTCGGGCGAGACGACCGCAACATCGTCTTGCAGGCTGCCTGCCACGTCACGTGGCTGGTTGCGGGCAATAATGGCCAGCTGGGCGCGGGCCGCGGCCATCGCTTCCTCGCGCGTCGCGAAAGAGCCGAGACCGTATTCTTCGCGCGCGAACGTGTCGAATCCGACGACACGCCATGGTTTGTCCTCAGCCACGAAGCTCTCCTCCCGACCGCGCCGCCGCCGCGACCACCCTGTCCGAGATAGCTTTGATCTCGTCGTCGGTGAAGCTCTTGTCGCCGGGCTGCAGCGTGACCTCGACCGCCAGGCTGACCTTGCCCTCGGGCACGCCCTCCCCGGCGAAGCGGTCGAACAGGCGGGCGTCGACGATATGCGCCTTGTCGGCGCCGCGCACGGCGCGGACGAGGTCCGATGACGCCACGGCGTCGTCGACGAGGAAGGCGAAGTCGCGCCGCACGACTTGCAGCGCAGGCGGGGCGTAGGCAGGGCGCATCGGCGTGCTGGCGCGGCCCTGCGGGATCGCGTCGAGGAATATCTGCGCGGCAACGACGCCGCCCGACAGGCCGAACGCCTTGACCAGGCGGGGATGCAGGCTGCCGAACTCGGCGAGCACCGTCTTGGGGCCGAGGCGCAAAGTGGCCGACTGGCCGGGATGCCAGATCGCGCTGCCCGCTTCGCCGTCGACCGGCATGACCTGCAAATTGGCGACGGGCGCGCGGACTGCGGTCAGGATAGCCTCGACCGCAGCCTTGGCGTCATAGGGGGACGGGGCGCCCGCCTTGCCCGCCTGCCAGTCGCGCGGGGCGCGCTCGCCGGCGAGCAGCAGGCCGAGCGTCAGCCGTTCGTCGCTCGCATTGTCCTTGCCGACGAAATAGCGCCGCCCCACCTCGAACGACCGCACGCTGTCGGCCCCGCGCGCCATGTTGCGCTGCGCGGCGGCGAGCAGCCCGGCAAGCAGCGAGGGGCGCATCACCTTCATGTCCTCGGAGATCGGGTTGGCCAATATCCAGTGGCCGCCGCCGAACGGCGCGGCCTCGGCCTCGGCGATGAAGCTCCAGTTGACCGCCTCGTCGAGGCCGATGGCCGCCGCCGCGCGGCGCGCCTTGCGCTCGAGCAGCTGCATCTTGGTCGCGGTCGGTTTTGCCACGCCTGGCACGCGCGGCAGCGGCGTCGACGGCACCGCGTCGAGCCCGACGATCCGCACGACCTCTTCGACGAGGTCGGTCGATCCGGTGACGTCACGGCGCCATGACGGCACCGAAACGCTCAGGATTTCCGTGCCTTCGACCGCGAAGCCGAGCGAGCGCAGGATGTCGGCCTGGCGGCCCGCGGGCACGTCGACGCCCGCCAGCGCCAGCGTGTGCGCGGGATCGAAGGCAATCGTGCGCGTCTCGTGCGGGGGCGATCCGGCGCGCGTCGCCTCGCTCGCGACGCCGCCGCAGATCGCGGTGACGAGGCTCGTCGCGATCGTCAGTCCGTCGTCGAGGAACGCCGGATCGACGCCGCGCTCGAAGCGCTGGCGCGCGTCGCTCGTCAGGCCGAGCGCCTGGCCGGTGACCGCGATGCTCTCGGGCGTGAAATAGGCGCATTCGATGATCACGTCGGTCGTCGCGTCGGACACGCCCGACTCCTCGCCGCCCATGATCCCGCCGATGTCGTGGACGCGGGTATCGTCGGCGATCACCGTCATGCGCGCGTCGAGCGCGTAGCTCTTGCCGTTGAGCGCGAGCACGCTTTCGCGATCGTGCGCCTTGCGCGCGACGAGCCCGCCCGAAAGCTTCGCCGCGTCATAGACGTGCAACGGGCGGCCGAGGTCGATCATGATGAAATTGGTGATGTCGACGAGCGCGCTGATCGGCTTCTGCCCGATCGCGACGAGCCGGCGGCGCATCCATTCGGGCGCCTCGCCGTTGGTCACGCCCGACACACCGCGCGCATAGAATGCGGGGCAGCCGTCGGGATCGTCGGTGCGCACGTTGGGGCCGGGGCCGCTGCCGGCGATCGGCGCGAGCTCGCCCGCCGCGCCATCGGCCGGCGCGCGCACGCCCGCGGGGGCATAGGCCTGGGCGAGCTGTTTGAGCGTGCCCGCGCCGGCGGCGGCGAGGTCGCGCGCGATGCCGCGCACGCCCATGCAGTCCTGCCGGTTGGGCGTGATTGACACGTCGAACACCGGATCGTCGAGCCCGGCATAAGCGGGAAAGGCGATGCCGACCGGCGCGTCGGCGGGCAGCTCGATGATGCCGTCATGATCCTCGCCCAGCTCGAGCTCGCGCGTCGAACACATCATGCCGAAGCTTTCGACGTCGCGGATCTTGGCGGGCTTCAACGTGAAGCCCGCGCCGGGGACATAGGTTCCCGGCGGGGCGAACACGCCCTTCATGCCCGCGCGCGCATTGGGCGCGCCGCACACGACCTGCCAGCGCTCGCCGGTGCCGGCTTCGACCGACAGCAGCTGCAGCTTGTCGGCATTCGGGTGCGGGCCCGCTTCGACGACCTCGGCGACGCGGAAGTCGGCGAGCTTCTCGCCCGGATTCTCGATACCCTCGACCTCGAGTCCGATCGCGGTCAGCCGCTCGGCAATGCCCGCGGCATCGAGCTCGGTATCGAGGTGCTCCTTGAGCCAGCCATAAGTGAACTTCATGCCCCAACTCCTGAAGACGACACGCCTCCGCTCAGCGTCGGCACGTCGAGCGCCGAGAAGCCGTAATGTTTGAGCCAGCGCAAATCGCCGTCGAAAAACGCACGCAGATCGTCGATCCCGTATTTGAGCATGGCGAGGCGATCGATCCCGCAGCCGAAGGCGAAGCCCTGCCACTCTTCGGGGTCGAGCCCGGCGGCGGCGATCACCTTGGGGTGGACCATGCCGCTGCCGAGCAGCTCCATCCAGCCGCCCGGATTGGTTTCCTGTGGGCCATCATCGGGCGACCCGCCGAGCACGCGCCGCCCCTTTTCGACCCGGTACCAGGCATCGACCTCGGCCGACGGCTCGGTGAAGGGGAAATAGCTTGGGCGCAGCCGCAGGTGGATGTCGTCGGTTTCGAAGAACGCCTTGAGGAAGGTCTCGAGCGTCCATTTGAGATGGCCCATATGGATGCCGCGATCGATCACCAGCCCCTCGACCTGGTGGAACATCGGCGTGTGCGTCGCGTCGCTGTCGCTGCGATAGGTCCGCCCCGGCGCGATGATCCGCACCGGCGCGCCGTCGGCGACCATCTTGCGGATCTGCACCGGCGATGTGTGCGTGCGCAGCAGCATCTTGCGCCCCTCGCCGTTCTCGCGGTCGAAATAGAAAGTGTCGTGCATCGCCCGCGCGGGGTGCGTTTCGGGAATGTTGAGCGCGGTGAAATTGTGCCAGTCGTCCTCGATCTCGGGACCCGTCGCGACCGCGAAGCCGAGGTCGGCGAAGATCTCGGCGAGTTCGTCCATGACCTGGCTGACCGGATGGATCGACCCTTCGTGCCGCGGCGGCGCGGGCAGCGACATGTCGAGCCGTTCGCCCGCGAGCTGCGCATCGAGCGCGGCGTCTTCGAGCTCCGCCTTGCGCGCCGCGAGCGCGGCCGAGACCGCCTCGCGCAACTCGTGGATCGCGCGGCCTTCGCTCTGGCGCTGTTCGGGCGTCATTGCGCCGAGCGTCTTGAGCAGCGCCGAGACGCTGCCCTGCTTGCCGAGCGCGGCGACGCGCAGCGTCTCGACGGCGGCCGGGTCGTTCGCCGCGGCGATGTCGGCGAGCAATTGCGTTTGCAGGGATGCGATATCGGTCATGTCTGTGTCCGCTAGCCGAATTGACGGGAAAAGCAAAAGGCGCCGGGTTGCCCCGGCGCCTTTTGTCTGGATCGCGGGCGCCGAGGCGCCGCTGGAATCAATCCTTGGGAAGTGCGTCCTGGGCCTGTTTGACGATGCCGCTAAACGCGCCTGCCTCGTTCATCGCGAGATCGGCGAGGACCTTGCGGTCGAGCTCGACGCCCGCGAGCTTGAGCCCGTGCATGAACTGGCCATAGGTCAGGCCCTCCATGCGGACGGCGGCGTTGATGCGCTGGATCCACAGGGCGCGGAAGCTGCGCTTCTTAACCTTGCGATCGCGATAGGCGTACTGGCCGGCCTTTTCGACGGCCTGGCGCGCGATACGAATCGTGTTCTTGCGACGGCCGTAATAGCCCTTCGCCTGAACCAGCAATCTCTTGTGCTTGGCGCGCGTGGTGACGCCGCGTTTTACTCTTGCCATATCATCCGTTCCTTATTTCAGGCCGTAGGGCGCCCACAGGCGCACGTGCGGGACATCGGCATCGCTGACGAGCGAAGTGCCGCGGTTCTGGCGGATATACTTGGCATTGTGGCTCATGAGCCGGTGACGCTTGCCAGCGACGCCGTGCTTCACCTTGCCGGTGGCGGTGAATTTGAAGCGTTTCTTCACACCGCTCTTGGTCTTCAGCTTGGGCATTTCGGTCTCCTCTTGGATGTCCGTTCAGGAGCGGACATGGCAGCCCTTTCAGCCAGCCCGCTCGTCGGAAGGAGCGCGCATAGCCACGGCGCGGGCAAAAGGCAAGGCTTGTGCGCCGCAGCAACGGCGCGCGCGCGGCGTCGCGGTCAGTGATGGCAGGCAAGCGCTTCCATCACGTCGTCGAGCCGCGCCGGATCGCCGAGCGCGATGACGTCGCCCGCCGATTCGGCGTGAAGCGGCGCCCCCGACCAGTCGCACATCTGCCCGCCCGCGCCCTCGACCACCGGCACCAGCGCGGCGAAGTCGTGGAGCTTGAGCCCGGTCTCGACGACGAGGTCGACCTGGCCACTCGCGAGCAGCGCGTAATTATAGCAATCGCCGCCCCAGACCATGCGACCGTGCGCGGTCTTGCCCGCCAGCGCCATGAAATGCTCGGCGTCGTGCGCGCCGAAATGCTGCGGCCCGGTGCTCGCCAGCACCGCATCGGACAGCGCGCGGCAGGGGCGCGTCGCCGCCGGCGCACCGTTGAACGTCGTCGCTTGTCCGACCGCGCCGACCCAGCGTTCGCGCGCGATCGGCTGGTCGATCACGCCGAGCACCGGCCAGCCGTCCTGCAGCAGCGCGATCAGGCTGCCGAAGATCGGCCGCCCTGCGGCGAAGCTGACGGTGCCGTCGATCGGGTCCAGCACCCACACGCGCGACGCGTCGGCGCGTTCGCTGCCCAGTTCCTCGCCGATGATCCCGTCGCGCGGCGCCTCGGCCGCGAGAATGCGGCGCATCGCCTCCTCGGCGGCGCGATCGGCGAGCGTGACGGGCGAGGCGTCGGCCTTCGCCGCAACCCCGATCTCGCCGCGCCAAAACCCGCGAATCGCCGCCCCCGCGGCATCGGCGAGGCGGTTGGCTAGGGCGATGTCGGAGGACTTCACGCGATCAGTCGAACAGGCTCGACACGCTCGATTCGTCGGCGATGCGGCGGATCGCTTCGCCGAGCAGCGGGGCGATGGTGAGGACGCGGACCTTGTCCGATGCCTCGACCGCCTCAGTCGCCGCGATCGAATCGGTGATGACGAGCTCCTTGAGCACCGACTGATCGACGCGCGCGACCGCGCCGCCCGACAGCACGCCGTGCGTGCAATAGGCGGCGACGCCCTTGGCGCCCTGGTCCATCAGCGCCTGCGCCGCGTTGCACAACGTCCCGCCCGAATCGACGATGTCGTCGATCAGGATGCAGAAGCGTCCCTTCACGTCGCCGATGATGTTCATCACTTCCGATTCGCCGGCGCGCTCGCGGCGTTTGTCGACGATCGCGAGCGGCGCGTTGTCGAGCCGCTTGGCCAGCGCGCGGGCGCGCACGACGCCGCCGACGTCGGGGCTGACGATCATCAGCTCCTCGCTGCCGAACCGCGCCTGAATATCGGCGCTCATCACCGGCGCGCCATAGAGATTGTCGGTCGGGATATCGAAAAAGCCCTGGATCTGCCCCGCATGAAGGTCGATCGACAACACCCGGTCGGCGCCCGCGGTGGTGATGATATTGGCGACGAGCTTGGCCGAAATCGGCGTGCGCGGGCCGGGCTTGCGGTCCTGCCGGGCGTAGCCGAAATAGGGGATGACGGCGGTGATGCGCCGCGCCGATGCGCGTTTCAGCGCATCGATGCAGATCAGCAGCTCCATCAGATTGTCGTTGGCCGGATAGCTCGTCGACTGGAGGACGAAAACGTCCTCGCCGCGCACGTTCTCGTGGATCTCGACGAAGATCTCGTCGTCGGCGAAGCGGCGGACGCTGGCATCGGTCAGCGGCATGTCGAGATATTCGCCGATCGCCCGCGCCAGTTCCTGGTTGCTGTTGCCCGCAAGGATTTTCATGGCGCCGCCCTTCGCTGGTGCTGATCGGATGAAGGCCTGTTAGCGGGCCGCGCGCGATTGTCAAAGCGGGGCGTTGCCGCCGCCTGCGCGCGCGACTAGACCGGCCCGATCATGACCGCTCCGCTGACCATCACGATCGTCCAGTGCCGCCAGCGCGTCGGCGACCTCGTCGCCAATGCCGACGCCATGCTCGCCGCGCGCGCGGCGGCGATGCACGCCGATATCGTCGCCTTTCCCGAGCTGCAGCTGGTCGGCTATCCGCCCGAGGATCTCGTCCTCAAGCCCGCGCTGATCGCGCGCGCGGCGCGCGAGCTCGACCGGCTGGCCCAGGCGACCGGCGACGGCGGGCCGGCGATGCTCGTCGGCACGATCGAGGAGGAGGGCGGCCTCGTCTACAACATCGTCGCCGCGCTCGACGACGGCCGCGTCGTCGCGCGCACACGCAAGCACGAACTGCCCAATTACGGCACGTTCGACGAAAAGCGCGTCTTCGCACCCGGCCCGCTGCCGCAGCCGATCGCGCTGCGCGGCGTCCGCCTCGGCGTCGCGATCTGCGAGGACATCTGGTTCCCGACCGTCTGCGGGCATCTCAAGGCGCAGGGCGCCGAAATCCTGTTCGCGCCGCACGGCAGCCCGTTCGAGATCGACAAGGACGATCGCCGCATCGCGCAGGTCGCCGGCTTGCGCGTCGCCGAGACCGGCCTGCCGCTGATCTTCTTGAACCGCGTCGGCGGCCAGGATGAAATCGTGTTCGACGGCTGTTCGTTCGTCGTCAACGGCGACGGCGCGCTCGCGCATCAGCTGCCCGACTGGGAGGAGTCGGCGCGCGACACGGAATGGACCAAGGGGGCCGACGGCTGGAGCTGCGCGGGCGGCAAGATCAGCCCGTTCGACGACCATCCCGCCGATATCTACAATGCGATGATCATGGGCCTGCGCGATTATGTCGACGCCAACGGCTTTCCCGGCGTCGTCCTCGGCCTGTCGGGCGGGATTGATTCGGCGCTGTCGGCGGCGGTCGCGGTCGACGCGCTCGGCGCCGATCGCGTCTGGTGCGTCATGCTGCCGAGCCGCTTTACCGGCCAGGCGAGCCTCGACGATGCCCGGGGCTGCGCCGACCTGCTCGGCTGCCGGCTCGACACGATCCCGATCGCCCCGGCGGTCGCGGCATTCGATACGATGCTGTCGGGCAGCTTCGCCGATGCCGAGGTCGACAGCACCGAAGAGAACGTCCAGTCGCGCATCCGCATGGTCGCGCTGATGGCGCTGAGCAACAAGTTCGGCCCGATGCTGCTGACGACGGGCAACAAGTCCGAGATGAGCGTCGGCTATGCGACGATCTACGGCGACATGGCGGGCGGCTACAACGTCCTCAAGGATGCGTATAAGAGCACCGTCTTCCTGCTGTCGAAATGGCGCAACGAGAACCGGCCGTCGCTCGGCCTCGGGCCGCAGGGCGCGGTGATGCCCGAAACCGTCATCACCAAGCCGCCGAGCGCCGAATTGAAACCCGACCAGCGCGACGACGACAGCCTACCGCCCTACGACCAGCTCGACCGCATGCTCTATGCGATGATCGAGGAGGAACGCTCGATCGACGATGTCGTCGACCTGTTCGGCTACGATCGCGACACCGTCGCGCGGATCGAACGGTTGCTGCACCTCGCCGAATACAAGCGCCGCCAGGCGCCGCCGGGGGTCAAGCTCGGCATCCGGAATTTCGGCCGCGACCGCCGCTATCCGATCACGCACGGCTTTCGCACGGCGTGATGAAGACTGCGCCCGCCCTGCTCTTGCTGCTTGGCCTCGCGGCATGCGATTCGCCCGAACCGCCGCATGATGCACTCGACGCGCAGTCGTCGCCGCCCGCGCCCGGGCCGAATCGCGTGACAACCGCGCCCGCTGCGCCGACCGCCGTGCTGCCGGCTCCGGCAGAGCTGGTCGGCGAATGGCGCGTGGCGGGGATCGACGGCCAGGCCTTGACCGGCGATATCGGCATCGCGCTGTCGATCGATGCGCAGAGCCTGTCCTATGAGCCGCGCTGCGCCGGCTTCGTGTGGGATTATACCTATGCGCGCGGGTCGGTTTCGCTCGAGCGGGCGGCCCCGGTCAATCCGCCCGTCGATGGCATTCCGGCCCCCGTTTGCGCGGTCGCGGTGGCACCCGAGCTGCGGGCGCTCGGCATCGCTCTCGATCATGCCGTATCGGCCGGACGCACCCCCGAAAACGGCGTGCTGCTGTCGGGGGGCGGGCACAGCGTGACGCTGTTCTCCCAATGACAGGGCGCGCATAAGGCGCTAACCGCGCAGCCATGACCGCAGCTTCCGATACCGTCACCCGTTTCGCGCCCTCGCCAACCGGCCGCCTCCACGTCGGCAATATCCGCACCGCGCTGCACAACTGGATGTATGCGCGCCAGCAGGGCGGGCGCTTCATCCTGCGGCTCGACGATACCGACGCCGCGCGCTCCGAAGAGGCGTATGTCGATGCGATCCGCGCCGATCTCGCCTGGCTCGGCATCGACGCCGACGACGAGCAGCGCCAGTCGCTGCGCTTCGGCATCTACGAAGCGCGTTTCGCCGAGCTCGAGGCCGCGGGCCGCGTCTATCCCTGCTACGAAAGCTCGGAAGAGCTCGACCTTCGCCGCAAGGTGCTGCTCGGGCGCGGCCTGCCGCCGGTCTACGAACGCACCGCGCTGGCGCTGAGCGATGCCGATCGAGCGGCGAAACAGGCCGCGGGCATCGCGCCGCACTGGCGCTTCCGGCTCGACCACGACGCGCCGATCGAATGGGACGACCTCATCCGCGGGCCGCAGCATTTCGATCCCAGCCTGCTCAGCGATCCCGTCATCCGCCGCGCCGACGGCAGCTGGCTCTATATGCTGCCGAGCGCGATCGACGATGTCGACATGGGCGTGACGCACGTCGTGCGCGGCGAGGATCACGTCTCGAACACCGCCGCGCAGCTGCAGATGTTCGCCGCGCTCGGCGCGCAGCCGCCCGCCTTCGCGCACGAGGCATTGCTCGTCGGCAGCGAGGGGAAATTGTCGAAGCGCCTGGGCTCGCTCGGCTGCGACCATTTCCGCGATCTCGGGATCGAACCGATTGCGCTCGTCGCCTTGCTCGCGCGGATCGGGACGAGCGCGCCGGTGATCCCCGTCGCCGACCCCGAACCGCTGATCGACAGCTTCGATTTCGGCCATTTCGGCCGCGCGCCCGCGCGCTTCGACGAAGACGAGCTCAGGCTGCTCAACCAGAAGATCGTCCACGCCCTCGATTACGCCGCCGTCGCCGATCGCCTGCCCGACGACATCGGCGAGGCCGGCTGGCTGGCGCTGCGGCCCAATCTCCACACGCTCGGCGAGGCCGCCGACTGGTGGCGCTGCGTCACCGGGCCGATCGCCGCGCCCGACCTTGCCGCCGACGACCGCGCCTTCCTTGCCGATGCGGCCGAGGCCGCGGCGACGATCGCATGGGATGCCGACGCCTGGCGGGCGCTGACGGGCGCGCTCAAGGCGACGAGCGGGCGCAAGGGCAAGCCGCTGTTCCTGCCGCTGCGGCTGGCGCTGACCGGGCGCGACCATGGTCCCGAAATGGCGGCGCTGTTGCCGCTCATCGGGCGCGAGCGCGCGCTCGACCGCCTCCACGCCGCCAGCCGCTAATCCCGCAGGAGCTGAGGGGCAGGCGACGGATTGACATCATCGTGTTATAGTATAACATGACGACACCTCGGTTGAGATGCCGATTGCGTCATGATCGGCCCTCCGGGACAGGAGAGAGACGATGATGAACGCCCGCGCCCCCGATCCCCGATCCGACCTCGTCATGCGCCGCCACGGCTATAGCGATCGCCCCGACGGCGTGCGTCCGCTGCCGCTCGGCCTGTCGCTCGGCGTCACCACCGCGCTGTTCGCCGCCTATCTGCTGGCGCCGCAGCAGCTGCTCGACCGCATCCCGGATTTCAAACCGATCGTCGCCAAGCATATTCCGCTGATCACCCCGCCTGAGGTCGAGCCCAAGCCCGAGGCGGAGCTGCAAAAGCCGATCGAAACGACGGTCGTCATACCGCGACCGCCTTTGACGAAGACGCCGAACAACCCAATCGAGACGACCGGCGACCGCACCGCGAACAACGATTTCACTCCCGGCCCGGTCGGACCCGAGTTCACCCTCGACCCGCCGCCCAAGCCGGCGCCGCTGCCGCCGGTGCTGACCAAGGTCGCGATCGACCCGCGCTTCGCGAGCCGTTTCCAGCCCGATTACCCGCCGCAGATGCTGCGCCTCGAACGCGAAGGCGTCGCGCGCGTACGCGTGCTCGTCGGCGCCGACGGGCGGGTCAAGGACATCGCCGATGCCGGATCGACGCAGCGCGCGTTTTTCGAGGCGACGCGCGATCACGCCCGCCGCAACTGGATCTTCAAACCGGCGACGCGCGACGGCCAGCCCTATGACAGCTGGTACACGATGACGGTGACCTTCCAGTTGAAGACCTAGCGCGCCGGTGTCGTGCGTCGGGCCAGCGCGGCCGGCCCGACGCAACGCGTCAAACCGGTCGGGTCAATGCGCCACGCCGCCCGCGGCGAGCACCGCGAGCGTCACCAGCTCGGACGCGCTCGACGCCATCGTCGCGACCTGAATCGGATATTCCATGCCGACCAGCATCGGGCCGATCACCGCGTCGCCGCCCAGTTCGCGCAGCAGCTTGGCCGACAGATTGGCCGATTGCAGCCCGGGCATGACGAGGACGTTGGCGGGCCCCGACAGGCGGCTGAACGGATAGCTTTTCATCACCGTCGGGTTGAGCGCGACGTCGGGCGCCATCTCGCCTTCATATTCGAACCCGATCGCCTCGCCGCCCGCCGCGCGCGCGTCGAGCAGCGAGACCGCCTCGCGGATGTTCTCGAGCCAGTTGCCGCTCGGATTGCCGAAGGTCGAATAGCTCAGAAAGGCGACGCGCGGTTCGTGCCCCATGCGCCGCGCCACCGCCGCGGTCTGCACCGCGATATCGGCGAGCTGGCTCGCCGACGGGCGCTCGTTGACCGTGGTGTCGGCCATGAACACGGTGTGCGAGCGGCCGACGAGGACGTGGATGCCGAACGCGGTGCGCTCGGGGTCGGTGTCGATCACGCGGCGCACCTGGCGCATCGTTTCGGAATAAGTGCGCGTGACGCCGGTGATCATCGCATCGGCCTCGCCCAGCTTGACCAGCAGCGCGCCGAAGATGTTGCGGTCGCGGTTGACCATGCGGTCGATGTCGCGGCGCAGATAGCCGCGCCGTTGCAGTCGTTCGTACAGCGTGTCGACCATCTGCGGCACCAGCGGCGAATTGACGCTGTTGTGCAGTTCGTAGTCGTCGGGATTGGCGACGCCCATCGCCTTCAGCTGCTCGCGCACGCCCTCGCGCCCGACCAGCACGGGGATGCCATAGCCGCCTTCCTTGAACTGGATCGCCGCGCGCAGCACCGCTTCCTCCTCGGCCTCGGCGAAGACGACGCGCTTGGGGTCGGTCCGCGCCGCCTCATAGGCCAGCGTCAGCACCGACGTCGTCGGGTTGAGGCGCCCTTTCAGGATCTGGCGATAGGCGGCCATGTCGGCGATGTCGTGCTGCGCCACGCCGCTATCCATCGCCGCCTGCGCGACCGCGGCGGGAACGACCTCCATCAGCCGCGGATCGAACGGCGCGGGGATGATGTAGTCGGGACCGAAGCTGTGCGCGCGCCCGCCATAGGCCGCGGCGACTTCCTCGGGCACCTGCTGGCGCGCCAGTTCGGCGATCGCGTGCGCGGCGGCGATCTTCATCTCCTCGTTGATCGTCGTCGCGCGCACGTCGAGCGCGCCGCGAAAGATGAACGGAAAGCCGAGGACGTTGTTGACCTGGTTGGGAAAGTCGCTGCGCCCGGTGGCGATGATCGCATCGGGCCGCGCGCGGCGCGCGTCGGGCGGGGTGATCTCGGGATCGGGATTGGCCATTGCGAAGATGATCGGCGCGGGCGCCATTTTCATCACCCATTCGGGCTTGAGCGCGCCGGCGGCCGACAGCCCCAGGAAAACGTCGGCGCCGTCGAGCGCCTCTTCGAGCGTGCGGGCCTCGGTGTCGGCGGCGTGCGCCGACTTCCACTGGTCCATGCCCTCGGTGCGGCCCTTGTAGATCACGCCCTTGCGATCGCACATGATGACGTTGTCGCCGCCGACGCCCATCGCCTTGATCAGCTCGGTGCACGCGATCGCCGCCGCGCCGGCGCCGTTGGCGACGACCTTGATGTCGGCAAGCTTGCGCCCGGTCAGGTGGCAGGCGTTGATCAGGCCGGCGGCGGTGATGATCGCGGTGCCGTGCTGGTCGTCGTGAAAGACCGGGATGTTCATGCGCTCGCGCAGCGCCTGTTCGATGATGAAGCACGACGGCGCCGCGATATCTTCGAGGTTGATGCCGCCGAAGCTCGGCTCGAGCAGCGCGACCGCCTCGATGAACTTGTCGGCGTCCTCGGTATCCACCTCGATATCGATCGAATCGACGTCGGCGAAGCGTTTGAACAATACCGCCTTGCCCTCCATCACCGGCTTCGAGGCGAGCGCGCCGAGATTGCCCATGCCGAGGATCGCGGTACCGTTCGATATCACCGCGACGAGATTGCCCTTGGCGGTATAGTCATAGGCTTTCGACGGATCGTCGGCGATCGCCTGGACCGGCACCGCGACGCCGGGCGAATAAGCGAGGCTGAGGTCGCGCTGCGTCGCCATCGGCTTCGACGCGACGATCTCGATCTTGCCGGGGCGTCCCTGCGAGTGGAACAATAACGCTTCGCGATCGGAAAACTGGATATCTTCGGCCATGGGGCCTCCCTTCGTTCACCCGATGCCTTAGCCGGTGGCGCCGTCGCCGCACAAGCATGCCGTAACGGCAGGGCCGATCGGCAATCGATCCTTGGCGCGGCGGGCCCGCGCGGCTATCGCGGCGCCTCTATGGCAAAGCGGCAGACAGCGAAAGAAACCACGGCATCGCCGGGCGCGCCGACGCCGATGATGGCGCAGTACTGGGCGCTCAAGCGCCAGGCGCCCGACTGCCTGCTATTCTATCGCATGGGCGATTTCTTCGAACTGTTCTTCGACGACGCCAGGGCGGCGGCCGAAACGCTCGACATCGCGCTGACGACACGCGGCGAGCACGACGGCGCGCCGGTGCCGATGTGCGGCGTGCCCGTCCACGCCGCCGAATCCTATCTCGCCCGGCTGATCAAGGGCGGCCACCGCGTCGCCATCGCCGAACAGGTCGAAACCCCCGCCGAGGCCAAGGCGCGCGGCGGATCAAAAACGCTCGTCGCGCGCGACATCGTGCGCTTCGTCACCGCCGGGACGCTGACCGAGGATACGCTGCTCGATGCGCGCGCGTCGAACTGGCTGGTGGCGCTGGGAGAGGCGTCGGGCGGTCTCGCCATCGCCGCCGCCGACATTTCGACCGGCGCGTTCGAGGTCGCCGACATCGCTCCGGGAGAGATCGACGCCGAACTCGCGCGGCTCGCGCCGTCGGAGGTCGTGCTCGCCGAAGGATCGCCGTTCGCCGGTGCGATCGACGCGCTGCTGCGCTGCCAGCGCCCGGCGCGCGATTTCGACAGCGCGAATGGAAAAACCGCGCTCGAATCGCTGTTCGGTGTCGCCACGCTCGACGGCTTCGGCGATTTTTCGCGCGCGCAGCTCGCCGCGATGGGCGGGCTGGTCGCCTATCTCGACCATGCCGGGCGCGGGACGATGCCGCTGCTGCGCCCGCCGCTCCGGCGCAACCGCGCCGCCCACATGCTGATCGACGCGGCGACGCGCGAAAGCCTCGAAATCACGCGCGGCCAGGCGGGCGGGCGCGAGGGCAGCCTGCTCCACTGCCTCGACCGCACCGTCACCGGCGCCGGCGCGCGCCGGCTCGCCGCCGACCTGTCGGCGCCGCTGATGGACCGCGCGGCGATCGAGGCGCGGCTCGCGCTGGTGCAATGGCTGTACGACGACGCGGGGCTGCGCGGCGCGCTGCGCGACACGCTCAAATCGCTCCCCGATATCGCCCGCGCGCTCGGCCGTATCGTCGCGGCACGCGGCAGCCCGCGCGATCTCGGCGCGATCCGCGATGGGCTCGGCGGCGCGCGGCTGCTGCGCGAGCGGCTCGCTTTGGCGAGCGACCGCCCGGCGTTGCTCGATACGCTGCTGCCCGCGTTCGACGGTCATGGCGCGCTGGTCGACACGCTGACGCGCGCGCTCGTCGAGGCGCCGTCGACCGAAAGCGCGCAGGGCGGCTTCATCGCCCCCGGCTACGATGCCGCGCTCGACGCCTTGCGCGCGACCTCGGGCGATGCCCGCCGCGCGATCGCCGCGCTCGAGGCGGACTATCGCGCGAGCACCGGCATCGCCTCGCTCAAGGTCAAGCACAACGCCGTGCTGGGCTATCATGTCGAGGTGCCGGCCAAGCACGGCGACCGGTTGATGGCCGCCGATTCGGGCTTCACCCATCGCCAGACATTGGCTGGCGTCGTCCGTTTCAACTCGCCCGAGCTGCACGATCAGGCGATGAAAGTGGCGCAGGCGGGCGGCCATGCGCTCGCCGCCGAACTCGCGCATCTCGAGGACCTGCTCGGCGAGGTGGCGCGCGCGAAAGACCGCATCGCCGCCGCCGCCGACGCGCTCGCGCGGCTCGACGTCGCCGCCGGCCACGCGGTCCGCGCGGTCGAGGGCGGCTGGTGCCGGCCGAGCTTCGCCGACGAACCGTGCCTCGACGTCGAGGGCGGCCGTCACCCCGTCGTCGAAACCGCGCTGGCGGCGCGCAACGAACGCTTCGTCGCGAACGATTGTTTTCTCGGCCCTACGGCCGAGGCGCCTGGCACCGCACTGCCGGAAGGCAGAAAAAACTCCCGGCTGTGGCTCGTTTCCGGCCCGAACATGGGCGGCAAGTCGACCTTCCTGCGCCAGAACGCGTTGATCGTGCTGATCGCGCAGGCGGGCGGCTTCGTCCCGGCGAGCCGCGCGCGGCTCGGCCTCGTCGACCGCCTGTTCAGCCGCGTCGGCGCATCGGACAATCTGGCGCGCGGACGCTCGACCTTCATGGTCGAAATGGTCGAAACCGCCGCGATCCTGACGCAGGCGACGCGCGCCAGCTTCGTCGTCCTCGACGAGGTCGGCCGTGGCACCTCGACCTATGACGGCCTCGCGCTCGCCTGGGCGGTGGTCGAGGCGGTGCACGACGATCTCCAATGCCGCTGCCTGTTCGCGACGCATTATCATGAACTGACCAGGCTCGCCGAGCGCTGCGACGCGCTCAGCCTGCACCATGTCCGTGCGCGCGAATACAAGGGCGACCTCGTCCTCCTCCACGAGCTCGCCGACGGCCCCGCCGACCGCAGCTACGGCCTCGCCGTCGCCAAGCTCGCGGGCGTGCCGCCTGCCGTCGTCGCGCGCGCCGGCGCGGTGCTCAAGAAGCTCGAGGCGGGGCGCGAAAAGACCGGCGGCCTCGCCGCGGGCCTCGACGACCTGCCGCTGTTCGCGGCGAGCCTCGCCGAGGTCGCGAACGAGGCGCCCGACGCGCTGCGCGCCGAACTCGCCGCGCTCGACGCCGACACGTTGACCCCGCGCCAGGCGCTCGACCTCGTCTACCGGCTCAAGCAACTGGCCAGCGACGAGCCCGCGCCCTAGGCTCGCCGCCATGCCCGGCCGCTTCGCCCATATTCCCGACCAACGCGCGCTGATCGACCGGCGCACGATCGGCGATGCGCTCGCCGCGATCGGCGCGGGCGAGGCGTCGCCGCTCGACCGCCGCAACGCCGCCGTCGCGCGGCTCAAGGACGCGCTCGCCGATGCCAATGCGGAGCTGGCGCGCCGGTTGATCGATCGGCCCTCGCACGGCCTCGAAATCGCCGCCGGCCACGCCTTCGTCACCGACCAGATCATCCGCCTGCTCCACGATTTCGTCACCCGCCATCTCTACCCCGGCGGCAACCGGTCGAACGGAGAACGGCTCGCGATCGTCGCCGTCGGCGGCTATGGGCGCGGCGAAATGGCGCCGCACAGCGACGTCGACCTCGCCTTCGTCACGCCGGGCAGGCGCACCCCCTGGGCCGAACAGGTGATCGAGGCGATGCTTTATGCATTGTGGGATCTCGGCCTGAAGGTCGGCCAGTCGTCGCGCAGCATCGACGAGACGGTGCGCCTCGCGCATGACGACCTCACCATCCGCACCGCGCTGTTGGAAGCGCGCTTCGTCTGGGGCGACCGCGAGGTCTACGACGAGGCGGCCGAGCGTTTCATCGCCGAGATCCTCTCGCTCCCCCCGCGCGAATTCGTCGCCGACAAGCTCGCCGAGCGCGACGAGCGCCACCGGAAAATGGGCGATTCGCGCTATGTCGTCGAACCCAATGTGAAGGAGGGCAAGGGCGGGCTGCGCGATCTCCACACGCTCTTCTGGATCGGCAAATACGTCTATCGCGTCCGCACCGTCGCCGATCTCGTCGATGCCGGGCTGTTGACGAAGCGCGAGCTCGCGCAGTTCCAGCGTGCCGAAAACTGGCTGTGGTCGGTGCGTTGCCACCTGCACGCGATCACCGGGCGCGCCGAGGACCGGCTGACCTTCGACCTCCAGCGCGAGGTCGCGGCGCGGATGCATTACGCCGACCGCCCCGGCCAGTCGCCGGTCGAGCGGTTCATGCAGTTCTATTTCCTCAACGCGAAGACGGTCGGCGACCTCACCGGCGTCTTCCTCGCCCATCTCGACGAGGCGAAGGGCGAGAAAGGCCGCCGCTTCCTGCCGACGATCCGGCGGCGACCGGGGCGCCTCAACGGCTTCGTGCTCGATCGCGGGCGGCTCGCGCTGCCGGGCGAAGACTTCTTCCGCGACGATCCGGTGCGGATGATCGAGATTTTCGCGCTCGCCGACACCTACGGGCTCGAAATCCACCCCTTGGCGATGCGCGCCGCGCGCCGCGATGCCAAGCTGATCGAGCGCGACGTCCGCCGCGATCGCCGCGCCAATGCGCTGTTCCTCGACGTGCTGACCAGCCCGCGCGACCCCGCGACGGTGCTGCGCTGGATGAACGAGGCGACGGTGTTCGGCCGCTTCATTCCCGATTTCGGCCGCGTCGTCGCGCAGATGCAGTTCGACATGTATCATCACTTCACCGTCGATGAGCACACCATCCGCGCAATCGGGCTGCTCGCGCGGATCGAATCGGGCGAGCTCAAGGCCGACCATCCGCTCAGCCACGCCTTGTTCGACCAGATCAGCAACCGCCGCGCGCTTTATGTCGCGGTGCTGCTGCACGACATCGCCAAGGGGCGCGGCGGCGACCATAGCGAGCTCGGCGCCGAGATCGCGGTCGAGCTGTGCCCGCGGCTCGGGCTGTCCGACGGCGAGACCGAGCTCGTCGCCTGGCTGGTGCGCTATCACCTGCTGATGAGCGCGACCGCGTTCAAGCGCGACCTTGCCGATCCCAAGACGATCCAGGATTTCGTCGCCTCGGTGAAATCGCTCGAGCGGCTGCGGCTGCTGCTGATGCTGACCGTCGTCGACATCCGCGCGGTCGGCCCGGGCGTATGGAACGACTGGAAACGCCAGCTGATCCGCAGCCTGTTCGAGGCCGCCGAGGAAGTGCTGCGCCTCGGCCATGTCCAGCACGGGCGCGAGGCGCTGCTGGCGCAGAAGACGCAGGCGCTGCGCGCCGAACTGGGCTGGCCGGAGGATCGCTTCGCCGCCTTTATCGATCGCGCGCCCGAAAGCTTCCTGATCGCCGAATCGCCCGAAATCCTCGCGCACAATGCGCGCCATCTCGCCGCGATGGGCGATGCCCCGCTCGCGATCGACAGCATCGTCGATGCCGACCGCGGCGCCAGCCTGGTGATGGTCGCCGCCGCCGATCATCCCGGCCTGTTCTATCGCATCGCTGCGGGCATCCACCTCGTCGGCGGCAACATCATCGACGCGCGCATCCACACGATGGACGACGGCATCGCGATCGACAATTTCCTCGTCCAGGATTCGCGCGGGAAACCGTTCGCCGACAAGCGCCAGGTGACGCGGATGAAACGCGCCATCGCCGATGCGCTGGGCGGGGCGCAGCCGATCGATACGCGGCTCGAGGACAAGCCGCTGCCGCTGACGCGCGCCGAGGCGTTCCGCATCGTCCCCAGCGTCATCGCCAACAACCGCGCCTCGAACCGCTTTACCGTGATCGAGGTCAATGCGCGCGACCGCCCGGCGCTGCTCAGCAACCTCGGCGAGGCCTTGTTCGAGGCCAAGGCGACGCTGCATTCGGCGCATGTCGCGACCTATGGCGAACGCGCCGTCGACACCTTTTACGTGACCGACCTGACGGGTCAGAAGATCGTGTCGCAGGCGCGCCTCGAAGCGCTCGAAAAACGCCTGCTCGACGCCGCGCGCGGCCCGCTCGACCATGCCGACGATACCGACGACCGGCGCACGGTATAGGTGCCATGCCCTCGCGCGCTCAGCCTGATAGCTTCGGCGCGCCCCTGTCGCTGGCCATCCGCTCGCCGTCGATGACGATCGGCGTCGCCAGCCCCGCGATTCCCGCGCCTTCGGGTTCGATCCGCATCCCGCGCGCGACGACCTGTGCGTCGGCGAACACCTCGGCAACGCTGTTGATCGGCCCCGCCGGGATGCCCGCCGCCTCGAGCGCTGCGTAGAGCGCCGCCTTGGTCTGGCGCGCGATCGCGTGCGCGAGCTCGGGGATCAGCTGGGCGCGATGCTCGACCCGCCCGGCATTGGTCGCGAAGCGCGCGTCGTCGGCCAGCTCGCGGCGCCCGATCACATCGCACAGCCGCGCGAACTGCGCGTCGTTGCCGACCGCGATGACGAGGTCGCCGTCGGCGCAGGCAAACGCCTGATAGGGGACGAGGTTGGCGTGGCCATTGCCCATCCGCGACGGGACCTTGCCGCTGGCGAAGTAATTCGCCGCCTGGTTGGCGAGCACGCCGACCTGCGTGTCGAGCAACGCCATGTCGATATGCGCGCCGCGTCCGAAATCGTCGTGGTCCCTGGTGTCGCGCCGGTACAGCGCGGCGAGGATCGCGACCGCCGAATAGACGCCGGTGAAGATATCGGCATAGGCGACGCCGCTCTTTTGCGGCGCGCCGTCGGGCTCGCCGGTCAGCGCCATGATCCCGCCCATCGCCTGGATGATGAAATCGTATCCGGCGCGGTCCTTGTAGGGGCCGGTCTGGCCGAAGCCGGTGATCGAACAGGTGATCAGGCGCGGATTGACGCGCAGGAGGCTGTCATGGTCGAGGCCGTATTTCGTCAGCCCGCCGACCTTGTAGTTCTCGATCACGACATCGGCATCGGCGACGAGGTCGCGGATCACCGCCTGGCCCTCGGGGGTTGCGATGTCGATCGACCGGCTCGTCTTGCCGCGGTTGGTCGCGTGGAAATAGGCGGCGCTGCGGTTGCTGCCTTCCCCGACGAAGGGCGGGCCCCAGTGGCGCGTGTCGTCGCCGGCACCGGGCCGTTCGACCTTGATCACCTCTGCGCCGAGATCGGCGAGCAACTGCCCGCACCACGGCCCGGCGAGGATCCGCGCCAGCTCGACGACCTTGACCCCGGCGAGCGGTTTCATGCTGGGCGGCGCACTTCATAGATCACATGACGCGTCGTTTCGCCCGCCATGACGCGTTCTTCAGTGCGGTCGGTCAGCACGCCGCCGATCTTCTCCATCGCCTTGCGCGAGCGGATATTGGTGTCTCCGACGACGAAGATGACCGGGTCGAACCACTGGAAGGCGTGGTCGAGCATCAGGCGTTTCATCTCGGCATTGGTCGCGCCGCCCCAATAGTCGCGCGCCAGGAAGCTCCAGCCGATCTCGATCTCGCCCGGCTGTGCGCGTTCGGCGCTATAGCGGCTCGACCCGATGATCGTGCCGCTCGCCCTGTCGCGCACCGTCAACGCGCCGCGCGACGCCAGCGCTTCGTCGAAATAGCGGCGAAACACCGGCTCCTGCCAGCGGTCGTGCGCGGGATGGACCGCCCATATTTTCGGGTCCGATGCGACCGCGTAGAGCCCGTCCCAATCGCTCGCGACCATCGGGCTGAGCGCGATCGTGTCGCCGATCAGCGTCGGTTGCAGCTTGGGAATGGCGACCTCATCCATTTCTATCATCGTCATCCCAGCGAAGGCTGGGATCCATTCCGACTGTCGTCGATCAGCGAAACTCGGGATAGGCCCCAGCCTGGGCGGGGGCGACGGATATGCAGGATGCGCAAAGTAGAATGCATCAAAACGCCGAAATGCCCGTGATCGCGCGGCCGAGGATCAGCGCATGGACGTCGTGCGTGCCCTCATAGGTGTTGACCGTTTCGAGGTTGATCGCGTGGCGGATGACGTGGAATTCCGCCGCGATGCCGTTGCCGCCGTGCATGTCGCGCGCGACGCGCGCGATATCGAGCGCCTTGCCGCAATTGTTGCGCTTGATGATCGAGACCATGTCGGGCGACAGGTGCCCGTCGTCGATCAGCCGGCCGACGCGCAAGGCGGCCTGCAGGCCGAGCGCAATCTCGGTCAGCATGTTGGCGAGCTTCAGCTGGACGATCTGGTTGGCGGCGAGCGGGCGGCCGAACTGCTTGCGCTCGAGCGTGTAGCCGCGCGCGGCCTCGAAACACGCTTCGGCCGCGCCCATCGTGCCCCAGGCGATGCCATAGCGTGCGCGGTTGAGACAGCCGAACGGCCCCTTCAATCCCTCGACATTGGGCAGCAAGGCGTCCTCGCCGACCTCGACCTCGTCCATCACGATCTCGCCGGTGATCGACGCGCGCAGGCTCAATTTGCCTTCGATCTTGGGTGCCGACAGCCCCTTCATGCCCTTTTCGAGGACGAAGCCGCGGATCTTGCCCTCGTGCGCGTCCGATTTCGCCCAGACGACGAAGACGTCGGCGATCGGCGAATTGGTGATCCACATTTTCGAACCCGACAGCACATAGCCGCCGTCGACCTTCTTGGCGCGCGTGCGCATGCCGGCGGGATCGCTGCCGGCATCGGGTTCGGTCAGCCCGAAACAGCCGACCCATTCGCCGGTCGCGAGTCTGGGCAGATATTTGCGCCGCTGTTCGTCCGACCCGTATGCGTTGATCGGGTGCATCACAAGACTCGACTGCACGCTCATCGCGCTGCGATAGCCCGAATCGACGCGCTCGACCTCGCGCGCGACGAGGCCGTAGCTGACATAGCCCAGGCCGGCGCCGCCGAATTCCTCGGGAATGGTCGATCCGAGCAGGCCGAGTGCGCCCATTTCGGACATGATCTCGCGGTCGAAATTCTCGTCGAGATAGGCGCGGGTGACGCGCGGCAGCAGCTTGTCCTGCGCATAATCGCGCGCGGTGTCGCGAACCATGCGCTCTTCGTCGGTCAGCTGCGCGTCGAGGCGGAACGGGTCGGCCCAGTCGAGCCGGTGGATGGAGGATGCGTCGTCGCGCGCCATGGTGATTCCTGTCGGGGGTTAGCGTTCAGTCGGGGCCGCGACCGGCTCGACCGCGCCGGGGGCGGTGTCGCCGCTCCTCAGCGGTTCGAGGATCGCGGCGGTTTCGATGAGGTCGAGCGCCTCGCGCGCGCGCGCAAAGCGGCGCGCTTCGGTCAGCCAGTCGGCGGCGGTCTCGCGACCGGGCATCGCCTCGATTTCGGCGATCGCGCCGTCGACATTGCCGGCATCGAGCGAACGCTTGGCGCGCGCCAGCCGCTGGCTCGGGACGGGCGAGGGCGTTCCTTCGCCGCGCACGACGAACAATTCGCCCAGCTCGCGGCGCAGGCCGCTCCAGAATCCTTCGCCGCTGCCGCCCGACAGCAGGTCGCCCGACATGTCTTCGAGTCCGGTGCGCAGTTCCTCGAGCGTCACCGGCTGGTTCGCCGCCTCGATGATCGTCGCCACCGCGCGCGGCTGCGCGTCGCCGAAACGCAGCCGCAATTGCCCCTCGATATAGCCCAGCGGCACGCCCTTATCGATGATGCGCCGCGCGGCGAACGCGACCAGCAGTCCCTCGGCGCGCGCCGCGTTGCCCGATGCCGCCTGCGCCGCGACGTTGATTCGCGACAGGCGATCCTCGAGATCGGCGACGCGCACCGCGAGCGCGCGGCTGGTTTCGGGGGTCAGCGTCGCGCTGGCCATGGCCGGCTGCTGTTCGGCGGCGGTCTCCACGGCCGCGACGGTGCCGTCGGGCGCGATGCGCTGGCCCAGCGCGGCGGCGGCGGCATCGGTTTCGCCGGGCGCCGCGACGGCGGCGGTCTGGGCGGCTTCGTCATTCGACCCGAAACGGGTCACGATCCAGCCACCGGCGACGATGCCGACGACCAGCGTCACCGCGATCGCGATCGCCAGCAAGCGGCCGCGCGGGACCGGGCTGGCCTCGGGGGAGTTGATCGGTTCGTAATCGCGCGTCATCGGCTCGTCATCCTCGCGAAGGTCTCGCCCGGCGGCTTTTGGCACATCGCCTGCGCCAGTTCCAGCATCGCCTCGTCGTCGGGCCGCGCGGCGATCGCGAGCGCGCGCCAGCCGGGACCGCAGGCGGCGGCGGCGCGCGCGCCGATCGCCGCGATCGACAGCGCCGCGCGCTCGCCGACCAGCTCGCCAAGCGCCTTTCCCGCGCGCGCGCTATGGACCATCGCAACGGCGGGTTCGGCCAGCAGCGCCGCCAGTTGCGGCGCGGGCTCGATGCGCCGCGCGGCATAGACCGGCAGCGCCGTGATCGTCGCGACCGGCGCCGCGATCGCGCTGCGCTGTTCGCCGCACAGCCACAGGATCTGATCGGCTTGCCCCCGCATCCTCTCGACCAGCGCCTGCGCCCCGGCATCGCCGGTCGCGGCAATCGTGAAGCCGGCCTCGCGCGCCGCCTCGGCGGTCGCCTCGCCCACCGCCCAGACGGGGAGGCTGCGATATCGGTGCAGCGCGGCGCCGCCGTGGCGCACGGCATTGGCGCTGGTCAGCAACAGCGCGCTGAACGCGTCGGCGGGCGGCGGCGTCCAGCCCCGCGCCTCGATCGCGAACAGGGGACAGCCATGCGCGTCGAGCCCCAGCGCCGCCGCGCGCGCGACGGTGGCGGCGCATCCCGGCTCGGGGCGCAGCACGATCAGCGGCAGACCGCGCGCGCTCATCCCGCGAACAGCGCGCGGATCGCGGGCGGCGCCTCGTCGAGCAAATCGTGCGCGAGGCCTTCGGGCGTGTTGTCGTCGTCGATCATATATTCGCCCGCGACCATCGCGCTTCCGTCGTTGGTGTAAAGCTGCGCGGTCAGGATCAGCCCGCCATTGTCGCGCAGCCGCGCATGCGCCGCGACCGGCGAATGGCAATCGCCGCCGAGCGCGGCGAGCAGCGCGCGTTCGGCGTCGACGCAGCGCCGCGTCGGCGCATGGTCGATCGCGGTCAGCGCGGCGCGCGCCCCGGCATGGCCGGCGAGCGTCTCGATCCCGATCGCGCCCTGCGACGGGGCCGGCAGCATCTCGTCGATGTCGAGCGCGTGGCCGGTCTCGCCGAGCCCGAGCCGGTCGAGCCCGGCGGCAGCGAGCAGCGTCGCGTCGGCCTCGCCCGCCGCGACCTTGGCGAGCCGCGTCGCGACATTGCCGCGGATGAGGACGATGTTGAGGTCGCGGCGGCGGTTGAGCAGCTGCGCCGCGCGGCGCGGGCTGGCGCTGCCGACGGTGGCGCCGTGCGGCAGATCGGCGATATGCGCCGCGCCGATCAGCCGGTCGCGCGGATCGGCGCGCTCGAGCATCGCGGCGATGACGAAATCGGCGGGGCGGATCGTCTCGACGTCCTTGAGCGAATGGACCGCGCAGTCGATGCCGCCGGCGATCAGCGCGCGGTCGAGCTCGCGCGTCCACAGCAGCTTGCCGCCGATCTCGGCGAGCGCGCGGTCCTGGACGCGGTCGCCGGTCGCGGTCATCGGCGCCAGCGTGACGGCGTCGCGACGCCAGCCATGCGCCGCGATCAGCGCGCCGCGCGCGAGCTCGGCCTGCGCCAGCGCGAGCGGCGATGCGCGCGTGCCGATCCGGAACGGACGGTCCGCGCTCGGGGTGGGGAAAGCCGCAGCGACCATGACCGGCCCCCTATCCAAGGCGGCGCCCGAGGGAAAGGGGCTATGCCCACGCTGCCGCCTGCCGCCCGCCTTTTGCCTTCGCCTTTGCGCGAAAACTGCCTATGGCGTGTGTCATGAGCATGGTACGCCCGGCATGACGATCATCCTCGGTATCGAATCGAGCTGCGACGAAACCGCGGCCGCGCTGGTCACCGGCGATCGCCGGATCCTGTCGCACCGGCTCGCGACGCAAGAAGAGGCGCACCGCCCCTATGGCGGCGTCGTTCCCGAAATCGCCGCGCGCGCGCACGCCGAAAAGATCGGCCCGCTGGTCGAGGCCGCGCTGGCCGATGCCGGCCTGACGCTCGACCGCGTCGATGCGATCGCCGCCACCGCCGGGCCCGGGCTGATCGGCGGCGTCATGGTCGGGCTCGTCATGGGCAAGGCGCTGGCGCACGGCGCGGGCAAGCCGCTGATCGCGGTCAACCATCTCGAGGGCCATGCGCTGAGCCCGCGGCTCGTCGACCCCGATCTCGCCTTTCCCTATCTGCTGCTGCTCGTTTCGGGCGGCCATTGTCAGTTGCTCGGGGTCGAGGGGGTTGGCCGCTATCGCCGCTATGCCACCACCATCGACGACGCCGCGGGCGAGGCGTTCGACAAGACCGCCAAGCTGCTCGGCCTCGGCTTTCCCGGCGGCCCGGCGGTCGAGGCGGCGGCGCGCGACGGCGATCCGCGCGCGGTGCCGCTGCCGCGCCCGCTGCTCGGCTCGGACGAGCCGCATTTCAGCTTTGCCGGGCTCAAGAGCGCGGTGATGCGCGCCGCGCAGTCGGGCGAGCACAAGGTCGCCGATATCGCCGCCAGCTTCCAGCAGGCGGTCGTCGATTGCCTGGTCGATCGCACCGCCAGGACGCTCGACGGCCTCGATTTCACGCCGAGCGCCCTCGTCGTTGCGGGCGGCGTGGCGGCGAACGCGTCGATCCGCTCGGCGCTCACCGATCTTGCCGCGACGCACGGCCTGGCTTTCGTCGCGCCGCCGCTGTGGCTGTGCACCGACAATGGCGCGATGATCGGCTGGGCGGGGGCGGAGCGTTTCGCCGCCGGCCTCACCGATCCGCTCGATACGCCGGCGCGGCCGCGCTGGCCGCTCGACCCGGCGGCCGAAAAAGTGCGCGGCGCGGGGGTCCGGGCATGAAGTTCGGCGTCATCGGCGGCGGCGCCTGGGGCACCGCGCTCGCGCAGATGCTCGCCAGCCAGGGCGCCGCGGTCACGCTGTGGGCGCGCGAGGCCGACGTCGTCGCCGGCATCAACCGCGACCATGAAAACTCGCTGTTCCTCAAGGGATATCGGCTCGCGCCCTCGCTTGCCGCGACCGGCGACCTTGCCGCGCTCGCCGATCGCGACGCGCTGCTCATCGTCACCCCCGCGCAGCATATGCGCCGCGTGCTTGTCGATCTCGACGCGGCGGGCCGGCCGTTGATCCTGTGCTGCAAGGGGATGGAAGCCGACACCCGCCTGCTGATGAGCGACGTCGCCGCCGAGGTGCATCCCGACTCGCCGATCGCGGTGCTGTCGGGGCCGACCTTCGCGCACGAGGTCGCCGCCGGCCTGCCCGCCGCGGTCACGCTCGCTGCCGCGGACCAGACGCTCGGCCGCCGCCTGGCCGAAGCGATCGCGCGCCCCGCCTTTCGCCCCTATCTGTCGAACGACGTCGTCGGCGCGGAGATCGGCGGCGCGGTCAAGAACGTCCTCGCGATCGCCTGCGGCGTCGTCGACGGCGCCGGGCTCGGCCAGAATGCGCGCGCCGCGCTGATCAGCCGCGGCTTTGCCGAAATGACGCGCTTCGGCCTCGCGCTCGGCGCGCAGGCCGAAACGCTCGCCGGGCTCGCCGGCCTCGGCGATCTCGTCCTGACCTGTTCGTCGAGTGCGTCGCGCAACTTCTCGCTCGGCAAGGGGCTGGGCGAGGGGCGCGCCGCGCGCGAGCTGCTCGCCGACCGCACGACGGTGGCGGAGGGCGCACACAGCGCCCCCGTCGTCCAGGCGGCGGCGCGCGAACGCGGCGTCGACATGCCGATCGTCGATGCGGTGTGCGAACTGCTCGCGGGCGAGCGCGCCGTCGCCGATGTCGTCGCCGACCTGCTCGCGCGGCCGTTGCGGGTCGAGGGCTGACCTTGGCCGATCCCGCCAAGCCGTCGCCGGCCCCCGATCTGGTCGGCGTCGAGGACGATGCCGATGTCGCCGCGCTCGCCAAGGGCGGCCGCACCAACGTCTTCGGCTTCGTCCTGCGCCTCGCCGCGCGGCTGCCGTTCCTCTACATCGCCGGGCGCTGGTACGGCGCCGACGCGCTCGGCCGCTTCGCCTATGCGATCCTGATCGTCGAATTCGCCGCGCAGCTGGCGACGCTCGGGCTCAAGCGCGGCATGGCCGAACAGCTCGCCAAGACCGACCGCCATCCGACGCACGTCGTCTGGGACGGCATATTGCTCAGCTTCATCGTCTCGGCGGTTGCCGCCGTCCTCCTCATCGCCTTTCCCGTCGTCATGTTCCCCAACAGCCAGGTCAACGGCCTCGACCGGCTGCTGCCGCTGATCATCTTCGCGGTCGCCTCGACCGACATCGCGCTCGCCGCATTGGCCTATCGCTTCGACATCGGCGCGACGGTGCGCGCGCGCGCGGTGGTCGAACCCTGGGCGATCAGCATCGCCGCCTTCGGCTTCGCCTTCTACTCGCTGCGCGACGGGCTGATCCTGTCCTATGTCGTGTCGATGGTCGCGGCGATGGCGACCGCGCTGGTGCCGCTGATCAAAAGCTACGGTCTGCCGCATGGCTGGCGCCCGCGCCCGCTCGAATTGCGCGCGATGGCGACGCGCAACGCGCCGCTCGCCGCCGCCGACGCGATCGAATGGGGGTCGCGCCGCATCGATCTGGCGATCCTCGGCCTGTTCGCCTCGCCCGCGATCGTCGGCATCTATTACGTCGCGCAGCAGGTCGCGAGCCTGCCGCAGAAACTGAAGACCAGCTTCGACCCGATCCTCGGCCCCGTGATCACGCGCAATCTCGAGGCGGGCCGGCTCAGGGAAATCGCCGCGCAGGTCAGCCAGGTCGGGTTCTGGGTCATCGCCGCGCAGACCGGCATCGCGCTCGCGCTCGGCATTCCGGGCGAGGCGGTGATGGGGCTCGTCGGCGCCGAATTCGTCGGCGGCACCGGCGCGCTCGCCTTCCTGCTCGCGGCGGAGGTCGTCGCCGCGACCGCGGCGGTCAGCGAGACCGCGCTCGTTTACGTCGCGCGCCATCGCAATCTGATGATCTCGACCGCGATGATCGCGCTGCAGGCGCTGCTCAGCGTCGGCTTCATCCTGATCGTGCGGTCGATGGACCTGCCCGCCACCTATCAGGCGGGCGCGGTCGCGATCGCGCTGATGGTGTCGCTGGGCTTCGCCTCGGTCGCCAAGGCGTGGCTGCTGTCGCGCATCCTCGGCGCGCCGGTCAACGGCTGGCGCTGGGCGCTCGCCTGGGCGGCGACCGGCGCGGTCATCCTCGGCTATGGCGCGACCAAGCTGCCCGAATGGGCCGAACTGGGGATCGGCGTACCGCTGATCCTCGGTATCTACGGCTATATCATCTGGACCAAGGGCTTCGGCGCGGAGGATCGCCAGCTGTTCAAGCTGAAGGGCTCGGCGAGCGCGGGCGCGGTGTTCGAAGCGCCGCTGCGCAAGGGGCAAAAGCCCGAAGGCTGACGCCTTGGGTCAGCCGATGCGCTGGTCGACGATCGCCTTGATGTCGGTCTGCGCCCGCGGGCCGACATGGCTGATGATCTCGCGCGCGCAGACAGCGCCCATGACGAGGGAGGTCTGCGGGTCGAGGCCGCGACCGATCCCGGCGAGGAAACCCGCTGCGAACAGGTCGCCCGCGCCGGTCGTGTCGACGACCTTGTCGATCGGCTCGGCGGCGACTTCGTAGCGCGCGCCGTCGACGATCGCGATCGCGCCGTGTTCGCTGCGCGTGACGATCAGGCAAGGCACGTCCTTCGCCGTCGCCGCGACCGCCGCTTCGAAATCGTCGGTCTGCTGGAGCGAGATGATCTCGGCTTCGTTGGCGAACAGAATGTCGAACTGGCGATCGGCGATCAGCGTCAGGAAACCGTCGCGATGCCGGTCGATGACGAAGGTGTCGGACAGCGTGAAGGCGACCTTGCGCCCGGCCTTGCGCGCGACCTCGATCGCGCGCCGCATCGCGCCGCGCGACTGCGGCGGATCCCACAGATAGCCTTCGAGATAGAGGATCGCGCCGCCCGCGATCATCGCCTCGTCGATCATTTCGGCGCCGAGCACGTGCGATGCGCCGAGAAAGGTGTTCATCGTGCGCTGGCCGTCGGGGGTGACGAGGATCAGGCAGCGCGCGGTCGGCGGGCCCTCCTTTTGCGGCGGCGTCGTGTAATCGATGCCGGCGGCGCGGATGTCATGGGTAAAGACCGCGCCGAGCTGGTCGTCGGCGACCTGGCCGATGAAGCCGCAGGTCGATCCCAGCGCGGCCATGCCGGCGAGCGTGTTCGCCGCCGACCCGCCGCTGACTTCCATCCCCGGCCCCATCGCCTCGTAGAGGCTCGTCGCCTGGTCGGCGTCGATCAGCTGCATCGATCCTTTGGCCATGCCCTGCGCGACGATGAAATCCTCGTCGGCGCGGGCGATGACGTCGACGATGGCATTGCCGATGGCGACGACGTCGTAACGGGGGGCGGACTGGGTCATGGGCGTTCCTGTATCTGTGCGGCGGCGGCGGGCCAAACGTGGCGCTGGCTAGGGGGCGGGGGCGGTAAAGGCAAGTGCTATTGACGGCGCGGCGCGGCGCCGTCACGACACCATCCATGACCCTGTTCCGCGCCATCGCCTTGTCGTTCGCCCAACTCGCCGACCCCGCGCTGCTGCGCATCGTCGTCAAGGCGGTGCTCGTCACGCTGGCGCTGTTCGCCGCGCTCGGCGGCCTCGTCTGGCTGGCGATCGGCTGGGCGACGACGCGCTGGGGCATCGCGGTCGATGGCGGCATCCTCGCCGCGCTGTCGGCGCTGATCGCGATCCTGCTCGGCTGGTTCGCGTTCCGCGCGGTGGCGATGGCGGTATTGGGCGCGTTCGCCGACGAAGCGGTCGAGGCGGTCGAGCGCAAATATTATCCCGCGCTGGCGGCGGCGGCGCGTCCCGTCGGCATGGCGGCGGGCATCCGCACCGGTCTCCGCTCGGCCGGGCGCACGATCGGCTACAACCTCATCGCGCTGCCGCTTTATGCCGTCCTCGTCGCCACCGGCGTCGGCACGCTGATCGCGGTGCTCGGCGTCAACGCGCTGCTGATCGGGCGCGACCTTGCCGAAATGGTGATGGCGCGCCACCCCGCGATGGCGCTGCCGACGCGCGGCCGGCGCCTCGTCATCGGCCTTCCGGTCGCCGCATTGTTCCTGGTTCCCGTCGCCAATCTGTTGGCCCCCGTGCTCGGCGCGGCTATGGCGGTGCACATGATCCACGGACGCCGTTCGGAAGGGGCCGCATGATCCGCAAGCCCGTCGCCCTGTTGCTGCCCGCGCTGTTGCTGTCGGCCTGCGTGTCGCGCGGGGATGTCGCCGCGCCGCCGGCGATGCGCCCCGCCGGCCCGACCCCCAGCCTGTCGTCGGCGGGCCTCGAAGGCGTGATCGGCGCCTCGCGCAATTCGCTCATCGCGCATTTCGGCGAGCCGCGCCTCGACATCGCCGAAGGCAGTGCGCGCAAGCTCCAGTTCGCGGGCGAGGCGTGCATCCTCGATACCTATCTCTATCCGCCGCGCGGCGGCGCCGAACCCGTCGTCACCTATGTCGATGCGCGCCTGCCGACGGGCGAGGCGACCGACCGCGCCCGCTGCGCCGCCGCGCTTTCGGTGCGTTGATCCCGGCTGAAGCAAGCCAGCCGCGCCGCACGACCCCCGCCGGAACCGGCGCGCCGCTCAATCGTGCTGTAGCTCGCCCAGCGCCCATGCCGCCGCTTCCGCCACCGCCGCGTCGGCATCGCCGACGAGCCGCGCCAGCGCCGGGACCAGCGCGGCATCGCCCGAATTGCCCGCCGCGATCGCGCAGTTGCGGACCATGCGGTCGCGCCCGATGCGCTTGATCGGCGACCCTGAAAAGACCTGCCGAAAGCCCGCATCGTCGAGCGCGAGCAGGTCGGCGAGCCGCGGCGCGGCCAGCTCGGCGCGCGGCGCGAACGCCAGGTTCGCCGCCGCGACCTGCGCGAACTTGTTCCACGGGCACACTGCCAGGCAGTCGTCGCAGCCATAGATGCGGTTGCCGATCGCCTTGCGGAACTCGTGCGGGATCGCGCCCTTGTGCTCGATCGTCAGGTACGAGATGCAGCGCCGCGCATCGAGCCGATAGGGCGCGGGAAAGGCGTCGGTCGGGCACGCCTGCTGGCACGCGCTGCAGCTGCCGCAGGCGTCGCGCCCCGGCGTTCCCGGCGCCAGCTTCAGCGTCGTGTAGATCGCGCCGAGGAACAGCCAGCTGCCGTGCTCGCGGCTGACGAGGTTGCTGTGCTTGCCCTGCCAGCCGAGCCCGGCGGCCTCGGCGAGCGGCTTTTCCATCACCGGCGCGGTATCGACGAACACCTTGACCGCGGCCCCATCGCCGTCGCCGTCGCCCCCGGCGCTCTCGGCGACGAGCCAGCGCGCGAGCCGCTTGAGCGCCTTCTTGACGACGTCGTGATAATCCTTGCCCTGCGCATAGACCGATATCCGCCCCCGTTCGGGCTGCGCCGCCAGCGCCAGCGGGTCGCCCTTGGGCGCATAGCTCATGCCCAGCGCGATGACCGATCGCGCCTCGGGCCACAGACCCGCCGGGCTGCCGCGTTGGTCGGCGCGGCTTTCCATCCAGATCATGTCGCCGTGGCAGCCCGCGGCGAGCCAGGCGTTGAGCCGCGCGGCGGTTTGCGGCGCGGCGTCGGCCGCCGCGATGCCGCAGGCGACGAAGCCGCATGCGCGCGCCATGTCGGCGATGCGCTGTTCGAGCGCGGGGACGGGGTCGGGGCGGGTCATGGCGCAATGGTCTTGCCACGGGCGTGGGCGACTGGCTATCGCGACGGCGACATTTTGCAGCGGGGACGAGTTTTGGCGTCGACGGTTATCGAGGCGAGCGGCCTCGTCAAATATTTCGGCGATTTTCGCGCGGTCGACCATGTCGACATCGCGGTGCCGCAGGGCATGGTCTACGGCATTCTCGGCCCCAATGGCGCGGGCAAGACGACGACGATCCGCATGCTGCTCGGCATCATCGATCCCGACGAGGGCAGCCGCAGCCTGCTCGGCTCGCGCCATCCGCGCAGCATGTCCGACCGCGTCGGCTATCTGCCCGAGGAGCGCGGCCTCTATCCCGGCATGAAGGCGGTCGAGGTCATCGCCTTCATGGGCGCATTGCGCGGCCTCGACTGGTCGGCGGGGCGCGCGCGCGGCGCCGAGATGATGGCAAAGGTCGGCCTGTCGCACGTCGCCGACGCGAAGATCCGCAAGATGTCGAAGGGCATGGCGCAGATGGTGCAACTGATCGGATCGATCGTCCACCGTCCCGAACTGATCGTCCTCGACGAGCCGTTTTCGGGTCTCGACCCGGTCAACCAGGGCCGGCTCGAAGCGCTGATCGGCGAGGAACGCGACCGCGGCGCGACGATCGTCTTTTCGACGCATGTCATGAGCCATGCCGAACGGCTGTGCGACCGGCTCGCGATCATCGCGGGGGCGCAGCGTCGCTTCGAAGGCACCGTCGACGAAGCGCGCGGCATGCTGCCGCTCGAGGTCAGCTATCGCCCCGCCGACGATGTCGGCCGCGCCGAGCTTGGCGACCTGCTCCCCGCCGATGCGGTGCGCAAGGGCGACCGGCTGAGCTTTCCGATCGCCGACGAGGATGTTTCGCTTTGGCTGTCGCGGCTCGTCGCCAGCGGCCACGGCGTCGCCTCGCTGTCGATCGAACGGCCCGGGCTGCACGACGCCTTCGTCCGCATCGTCGGCACCGCCGCCGGCGACGACAACCCGACCGGAGAAGCCCCATGAGCAGCCCCGTGCGCCAGGCGCTGACCATCGCGCGCCGCGATTTCCTGTCGATCGTCGCCACCCCGACCTTCCTCATCTTCCTGCTCGCGCCGCTGTTCATGCTCAGCTTCGGCCTGATCGGCGGGCTCGGCGCCCAGGGGCTGGAAAGCCGCAGCGGCAACGACACCGTCGTCGCGGTGGTATCGCGCGAGGACGGCGCGCTGCTCGCCGAGGCGAGCGTGCGGATACATAACGGCAATGAGGATCAGTCGGGCCTCTACGACCTGACCGTCGTCGAGGCCGGCCCCCGGCCCGAAGGCCAGGCGCGCGATATCGCCGCCAAGTCGGAGGACAACGTCTATTCGGTACTCTACGGACCCGTCGAAACCCCGGTGATCCTCGAAAAGAACGCCGCCGGCCTGTCGGGGCGCTATCTCGCCTCGATCGCCGATCTCGCTGCGCAGGCGAAGCGCGACGGTGCGTTCCCCGACCTCGTGCGCCCCGAGTACAAGCCGCTCGGCAGCGCCGCCAGTCGCAAGGACACGCGCAAGGCGATCGGCTTCGGCGCGGTGTTCGTCATCTTCATGCTGACACTGCTCACCGCCGGCCAGACGGTCAGCACGCTGGCCGAGGAAAAGGGCAACAAGGTCATCGAGATTCTCGCCGCCGCCGCCCCGCTCGAGGCGGTGTTCGTCGGCAAGCTGGTGGCGATGCTCGGCGTCGCGATCCTGTTCATCGGCTTCTGGCTGCTGATCGGTTTCGGCGGATCGCTGTTCGCGGTCATGCACTTCGCCGACCAGGCCGCGACCGCGGCGGCGTCGGCGCCGATGTCGGCGACCGATTTCAACCTTGCCGATTTCGCTCCCGCGATCGGCTTTCCCGCGTTCATCGGCTTTGCCGTGCTCTATTTCCTGATGTCGTTCCTGCTCCTGGGTTCGCTGTTCCTCGGCATCGGCGCGCTCGCCTCGACGATGCGCGAAATCCAGATGCTGTCGCTGCCGATCACGATCTTCCAGGTGGCGATGTTCGGCCTTGCCGGCGCGGCCGCGAACAGCCCGGGCGAGACCGTGGCGACGATCGCCCAGATCGTCCCGTTCAGCTCGCCGCTGGCGATGGCCGCGCGCGGCGCGACCGACCCCGCCGTCTGGCCGCATTTCGCCGCGCTCGCGTGGCAGGGGCTGTGGGTCGCGCTGGTCATCTGGCTGTCGGTCAGGCTGTTCCGCTTCGGCGTCCTCAAATCGGGCGGGCGCGGCGGCGTCGGCGCGCTGTGGCGCCGGATGCGCCGGGGCGAGGCCGGCTGACATCTATTGACAGCGCGGTAAGTAAGCGCAGGATGTCTCTCCCGCTCGAGGAACGACATCGATGCCGAGTCACGCCGAGGCCGAACCGCCGCCGACCTATCGCACCGCGCCGACCGCGGCCGCCGCGCTGCGCGACTATCTCGCCGCCAATCCGCAGGCGAAGCCGGTCCACAGCCACCGCTTCGACGTCAGCCGCAGCGACATTTACGCCGAGGACCGCTGGCAGCCGATCTTTGCCGAAATGCGCGCGCAAGGGCCTCTCCATTACGTCCCCGACAGCCCCGTCGGCGCCTATTGGAACGTCGTCCAGCACAAGGCGGTGGCGCATGTCGAATCGCTGCCCGACCTCTATTCGTCGTCATGGCTGCACGGCGGCATCACCATCCTCGACCGCATCGAGGGCAGCGATTTCGAACTGCCGATGTTCATCGCGATGGACCGGCCCGAACATACCGGGCAGCGGCGCACCGTCTCGCCCGCCTTCACGCCGAGCGAGATGCAGCGCCTGTCGGACGACATCCGCGCGCGCACCGGCGAGGTGCTCGATGCGCTGCCCTGGGGGGAGCGGTTCGACTGGGTCGACCGCGTCTCGATCGAACTCACGACGCAGATGCTCGCGATCCTGTTCGGCTTCCCCTGGGCCGACCGCCGCCTGCTGACCTTCTGGTCCGACTGGGCGGGCGACACCGAAATCGCGCTGGTCCGCGACCTCGACCAGATGCGCCACGGCGTGCTCGTCGAGATGGCCGATTATTTCCAGCGCCTGTGGGCGACGCGCGCGCAGGCCGAACCGACCCCCGACCTCATTTCGATGATGATCCATTCGGACGCGATGAGCCACATGGATCCGCAGGAATTCATGGGCAATCTCGTCCTCCTCATCGTCGGCGGCAACGATACCACGCGCAACACCATGTCGGGCATGATCCACGGCTTCGATTCGTTTCCCGACCAGCGCGCGCTGTTCGAGGCGCAGCCCGACCTCATCCCCAATGCGGTCCAGGAATTCATCCGGTTCCAGACCCCGCTCGCGCATATGCGCCGCACCGCGACGCAGGACGGCGATCTGTTCGGCCAGCAGGTCAGGGCGGGCGACAAGCTCGTCCTGTGGTATCTGTCGGCCAATCGCGACGAAAGCGTGTTCGCCGATGCCGACGCGATCGACATCACGCGCGACAATGCGCGCCGCC